>OBLI01000240.1_pt1 | contig 59686 bp, 72 predicted proteins | sample 1519701 | NCBI WGS metagenome assembly OBLI01 (sample SAMEA3663005, study PRJEB22513) | pig gut metagenome | biome: pig gut; feature: pig-associated habitat; material: faeces | place: France | collected 2012
GTGGGGCATAGGCTGCTATGTTTCTCCAAGAGATCATGCAACAAATTTCTATTTCGATCGTTTATCTAAAGGTATGCACATCGTTGAAATGGAGTATTACGTGGATAGAAAGGGCGACTATCAAAGCGGAACTTGCACCGCTGAGTGTACTTACAGTCCGGAGTTTGGTGGCCGCACAGAGGCGTATGAGTTGAGAGTTAACAATTAATAGTTTATAGATTGATAATTTAAAATAGAATAGTATGAAACGGATGAATATATGGATGCTCTCAGCGCTGTTGGCGCTGCCTGCATCAGCACAGAAGATTACAACCCAGCACGAGGTGGTAGACTGCGGACAGGTGGTGTTCCGCAAGCCTGTAACTGCCGAATTCATGCTGAAGAATGACGGGCACAAGCCGTTGGTTATCAACAATGTATTGAAAAGCTGCGGTTGTACGGAGGTAGATTATCCGAAGACGAGCATTGCTGCCGGCGAAAGTTTCGTCATCAAGGCGGTATACGATGCCAAGCAGATGGGTACTTTCACCAAGCAGGTTTGCCTCTATACCAATGCGGATGAAGAGCCGTTCATCCTCTCTATGAGGGGAAAGGTAGTGGGCAGCGTAGTAGATTTCGCTGGTTCTTACGATGAGATGCTGGGTGTCATCAAGAGTGATGCCCAGGAGGTGGAGTTTGATGACGTGAACCGTGGCGACCGTCCGGTTCAGCGCATCCATATCTTCAATCCTACCGACGAATTACTGGAGCCGGTAGTGATGCATCTGCCATCCTATCTTCATGCTTTCGTATCGCCTTCCAAGGTCGCTCCGCGTCATTCTGCCGAAATCAGTTTCGTGCTGGATTCCAAGAAACTGCGCGACCTGGGCTTGAACCAGACATCGGTTTATCTCGGTGAGCGTCCTGGCGATAAGATTGCGCCTGAGAAGGAAATCGTGGTATCAGCCGTTCTTCTTCCTGGTTTTGAGAACATGACTCCAGCCAAGAAGGCACTGGCTCCGAAGATAGAGATGTCTGCCACCGATCTCAATCTGGGTAGTTTCAATGGAAAGAAGAAGCTGAAGGGTGAGATTCTGATTACCAATAAGGGTAAGTCGGAACTGGATATCCGCAGCATGCAGATGTTTACGATGGGCTTGCAGGTGAACCTGAAGAAGAGTAAGATTCAGCCAGGAGAGACCGTTAAGATGAAGGTGACGGCTGTGGCTGCCGACTTGAAGAAATCGCGTGTCAGACACCCTCGTATCCTCATGATTACGAATGACCCTGAACATGCTAAGGTGGTGGTGAAGATTAATGTACAATGAATTAAAAACGAATATCGTGCAGATAGAAATAGATAACGGCAGTGGGTTCTGCTTTGGCGTAACCACTGCCATCAAGAAAGCTGAAGAGGAGTTGGCTAAGGGCGGTAAACTTTACTGCCTGGGCGATATTGTGCATAACGGTATGGAGGTGGAGCGCCTGCATGAAGCGGGACTCATCACGATAGACCATGAGCAGATGGAGGAACTGCAGGGCGTAAAGGTCTTGCTCCGTGCTCATGGTGAACCGCCTGAAACTTATGCCCTTGCCGAGCGAAACAACATCGAAATCATCGATGCTACCTGTCCTGTGGTGCTCCAGTTGCAGCGCCGCATCAAGAAGCAGTATGTCAACAATCCGGAGGCACAGATCGTGATTTTCGGCAAGAACGGCCATGCTGAGGTGCTCGGACTGGTGGGACAGACGGAGAGTCATGCCATCGTGGTAGAGAAGTTTGAGGATGTGAAGCAGTTGAAGGAAACCGGTCAGCTGGATTTCTCTAAAGATATCTATCTTTACTCCCAGACTACCAAGAGTCTCGATGAGTTCCACCGCATCATCGAATACTGCCAGGAGCATATTGTTGAGGGCGCTGTCTTCAAGAGTTTCGATACCATCTGCCGTCAGGTGGCTAACCGCATGCCTAACATCGCTTCCTTTGCCAGCAAGCATGATGTCATCCTCTTTGTGAGTGGCAGAAAGAGCTCGAACGGTAAGGTGCTTTTCAAGGAATGCAAGAGCGTGAATGCCAATAGCTACCAGATAGAAAGTGCCGACGAAATAGATATGAACTGGTTCAAGGATGTGGAAACGGTAGGTATCTGTGGTGCTACCAGTACGCCGAAGTGGCTGATGGAAGAGTGCAAGGATAAGATTATCAAGGAAAGTTCTGCTCTTTTGTAGTAAGAGTTAATGCGTTGATTGTTAGTTTGTTAACCCACTTGTTACCGCGTTTTGCGGTAGCAAGGGGGCATCTTTTATAAACTGTCTGAAAATAAAACAGGTGATAAATCTTCTCCCGAAGACCTATCACCTTCAAAAAACAGTAATTAACTCAAAATTTATAATCTATATCATTACTACCTTGTTAATATGGTTGCAAAGATACTAAATTGAAGTTTTTTTTCCAAATCTTTTTCATCGAATAAAATAAATTTATCGGCAAAAGTAGTATATTTAACGTATTTTTGCATTAATAACCCGGCAGTCTCTTTTCTGTAGCTTATTCTGCTATTGCCTTTTGATATTGTTCCATCAGCCATGCCTTTTGTTCAGGAATGGTCATGTTGCTGTTGTCGAGCGTGATGGCATCATCAGCCTTTCTGAGTGGGGAAGTCTCGCGGTGGGTATCGATATAGTCGCGCTCCTCTACATTCTTCAGAATCGCATCGAAGTCGGCTGGCATTCCTTTCTCCTTCAGTTCATCGAAACGGCGCTGTGCTCTCACCTGTGAGCTGGCTGTAACGAAAATCTTCAGTTCGGCATTTGGGAACACGGTGGTACCTATATCGCGGCCATCCATCACGATACCCTTCTCTTCGCCCATCTTCTGCTGCTGTTCTACCAGCGCCTCTCTGACGAAAGGAACGGCGGCAATCGGACTCACGTGGTTGGAAACCTCTAATGAACGGATTTCCTTTTCTACCAGTTCGCCGTTCAGATAGCAGTCTGGGCGACCGGTTGTTTCATTAAACTTGAATGAGATGCTGATGTTCTTCATCTCCTTCTGCAGTTCTTCAGTCTTTACGGCTCCATCTGCTTCGAAGAGCTGATGACGCAGCGCATAGAGAGTTACCGAGCGGTACATGGCGCCCGTATCTACATAAACATAACCTATTTCCTTGGCAAGATCCTTTGCCATCGTACTCTTACCGCAAGAAGAGTATCCGTCTATTGCTATTGTTATTTTCTTCATAATTTCGAACTAACTTTAATGTATAATTTATCATGTAGAATTTATAATCTGTAACTTACGTTCAGCATGAGGCTGCTGCTACTGACGTGATATTTGCCGTAGGCAACGTTCAGATGGAAGCGCTCCAGGTTGATACCGCCACCCACAGAGAAACCGGCTCCATGACTGCTTTCCTCATCTTCTGAGGTACTGATTTTCATCTCGTTGGCTCTCCTGAAGTTGTAGCCGGCACCTATCCACAGGCTTTCCGAAAGCAGAATGTCGGCACCTACTACGGCATGATCACGAAGACTGCTGTCCCAATGGTTCAGGTTGACCAGTGTGGCTGATACCCTGAACGGTGCGTTGGCGAAGCGTTTCGTCACACCCAACTGCAGGTCGATCGGCATCTTCTCATATTCATTGTCGTAAGCTTTCAGCTGTCCACCCAGGTTCTTTGCCACACAAGAAGCCGACCATTCCGTTTCAGGGTCGTAATAGTTGATACCCAGATCCACTCCCACAGCGATAGAATTGTAATCGCCAATATACGAAGTGATGAATTTGGCGGCAATACCACCCGCAAACTTTTCACCGAGCATATAAGAGAAGTAACCCGCAACGGCAATGTCCTTTGCCGAGAACTCACCCATCTGGATGTTGTTCTCGTCCGTCTCTTTCATCTTGCCGTAGTCAACAAGCTGAGCCGAAACAGCCCACGAAGCCTTGTCGTTGACGATACGGTTGAAACTAGCCGAGGCAGTGTTCACCCCCGACATATAGTTCATATAATTGAGATTGACCGTCTTGTCGTTTACTGATGACAGGAGAGCCGGATTATGGAATATGAGTGCCTCATCATCTTCTATCAAGGTGATGTTGTCGCCACCCAGAGCAGCTGCATGAGCACTCACCGGCAAGCGAAGGAAATTATACCCCGTTTGGCTCTCTTGAGCATCAATAATTGTCGCAAAAAGCGTCAATATTGCGGAAATTACATATTTTTTCATTTAAATTTTCTAATTCTTTGGCAAAGATACTGCTTTTTTCAATAATAAGAAGTAATTTTGCAATGTTTTCGTAGGAAATAACGATTTTAAACGGTTTTTATTGTGGAAATTAAGAAATCAAATAGCGCACAACTGGAAGATAAGCGGGTTACATTTTTCCTGCTAGGGTTGCTGCTGGCTTTTACTTTCATCTTCGTAGGACTCCAATATCAGAGAGGTCCGCAGGGAGATGATGACTTGTCGGAATCGATGGAAGATCTCTCACAGGATCTGGAAATGTCGGCTCGTCCCGACCTGAAAGATATGGTGAGTGCAGAGGCTGTTTCGGCTCCTGCTTCTAAGTCAATTACTCAGGAAGTGAAGGCTGCCGAGCAACAGACTCAGAAGGCACCGCAGAAAATCAGTTCTACAACCAGCGAACTGGTTATCGGCGACGGCTCGGGTGTAGTGGATGGAGCAGAGGTGAAGGAAGCGGTTCCTGAAACTCCCATTGAGAATCCGGGAGCTGAGGCTCCTATCAAACTGACCGTCGTGCAGAAGATACCGCAGTTTCCTGGTGGCTGGTCTGCCTTCATGCAGTGGCTTACCAAGAACCTGAAGTACCCTGTAGCTGCCCAGAAGAGTAGGATTCAGGGAACCGTAGTGGTATCCTTTATCGTAAACAAGGATGGAAGTGTTGCCAATATCAAGGTAAGCACTTCGGTAGATCCATTGCTCGACAACGAGGCTTTGAGGGTGATGAAGATGATGCCGAAGTGGAAACCGGGCATCGATAAAGGCAAGGTCTGTCGCACGATGATTGCCATCCCGGTAGTGTTCCAGCTATAAATTATAAATTGTTCATTGTAAATTATACATTATAAATTATACATTATTATGAAGACAGCAGATGAAATTTTAAGCATGGTAAATGAGTTTCTGGCTAATTTGCCTTACGAAAGAAAGCCAAAGTCTCTTTATGAGCCTATCAGATACGTTCTTTCTATGGGTGGCAAGCGTATTCGTCCTACGCTCATGCTTCTGGGCTACAATCTTTTCAAGGACAATCCTGAGAAGATTCTGATGAATGCCGTTGCCCTGGAAACTTATCATAACTATACTTTGCTGCATGATGACCTGATGGACAATGCTGATTTGCGTCGCGGTCATGAAACGGTTCATAAGAAATGGGATGCCAATACGGCAATCCTTTCGGGCGACAGCATGCTCGTTCTGGCTTATGAACGTATGGCTCAATGTGATGAAAAGCATCTTGCCAAGGTGTTGAAACTCTTTACGACCACTGCTCTGGAAATTGGTGAAGGTCAGCAGTTTGATATGGAGTTTGAAAACCGTAACGATGTGAAGGAGGAGGAATATATCGAGATGATCCGCCTCAAGACCAGCGTTCTCCTAGCTTGTGCCCTGAAGATGGGTGCTATCCTTGCCGATGCTTCTGATGAGGATGCAGAGAACTTGTATAAGTTTGGCGAGCAGATAGGATTGGCGTTCCAGTTGCAGGATGATTACCTCGATGTTTACGGCGATACCAAGGTGTTCGGTAAGGAGATTGGTGGCGATATCACATCCAACAAGAAGACTTACATGCTCATCAATGCCTTCAACCATGCCAACGACGCTCAGCGTGCAGAACTCCAGAAATGGGTGGATGCCAAGGAGTTCGACCGCAAGGAGAAGGTGGCTGCCGTTACCCGTCTATACAACGAGATAGGTATCGACAAAATGGCGCAGGATAAGATTGCTTATTATTTCGAGCAGAGCAAGAAGTATCTGGATGCCGTGAATGTGCCTGCTGAGCGTAAGGAGGAATTGGCAAAGTATGCTCAGAAAATGATGAAGCGCCAGTACTAGTTGATAGTTAATAGTTTATAGTTGACAGTTGATAGGGCAATGTTCAAAGTAATAGATACACATACGCATTTCGATGCAGAGGAGTTTGATGAGGATAGGGCGGAGGCTTTCGCCCGTGCCAAGGAAGCGGGGGTAGGCAAGGTGTTCTTGCCTGCCATCGATGTGAAGACCACACACGCGGTACTGGCATTGAGCAAGGAATATCCGGGCTATGCTTATCCGATGATTGGTCTGCATCCTGAAGAGGTAAAGGCTGACTGGAAGGAACAGCTGGCTGAACTCCGGAAGATACTGGAGGAGCATCGCATGACCGGTAATGCCTGTCAGGAGGGTGGTTCTCCTCAGTTTTCTGACTTGATCGCTATCGGAGAGTTAGGACTTGATTATTACTGGAGCCGTGAGTTCGAAAACGAGCAGCTCGAGGCTTTCGAGGAACAGGTAAAATGGTCGGTAGAAACCCAGCTCCCGCTGATGATTCATTGCCGCAAGGCGCAGAACGAGATGGTGCATCTGCTCAGAAAGTATGAGAAAGAACTGCCGGGTGGCGTCTTCCATTGCTTTACGGGCAATCAGAAGGAAGCCGAAGAACTGCTCTCCTTCGATAAGTTTGTATTGGGCGTCGGTGGCGTATCTACTTTCAAGAGCAGCCATCTCAGAGAAGACCTGCCTGCTGTAGTTCCTCTGGATCGCATCGTTCTGGAGACCGACAGTCCGTATATGGCGCCTGTTCCTTATCGCGGCAAGCGTAATGAGAGCGCTTTTGTGGTAGAAGTGATGAAGACGCTCGCCAAGGCTTATGGCATAAGCGAAGAGGAGTTTGCCCGGCAGACCAACCTTAATGCAGAGCGGGTTTTTCCGTTATCCGTATCGCAAGTATAGGACGTAAGCGTTCAAAACTCCTTAAATAAACATAAAAAAACAATGAAAGTTATGGTATTTCGGAGGAAAAGCAATAATTTTGCACTTCGAAATTGTTGCGGCAGCATGTTGCGGCGATTAAGAAGAGTTCTTCGGAATATGGAAAGGTGCTCGAGTGGCTGAAGAGGCACGCCTGGAAAGCGTGTAACCGGCAAAACCGGTTCGGGGGTTCGAATCCCCCTCTTTCCGCTTATAATCAGTTTATTTCTCCTTTATTTATTACGTTTTTGGTCTGCCAGCTTTGTTGCGCTTGTCTCCCTTTTGTTTCTCTTTGTTGCAAAATGCGTGCAAAATGCGTGCAGTTAAATCTCGGAAAAATGATTAGAGTGCATTATTATCTGGATGTTCGTGGTGTTCCCGACGGTGGTCTTGCTTCCTTGAAGTTCGATTTCTGCCGTCAGCGTTCCCATTCCCAGCTTCCTGTTGGTATTCGCCTTCTTCCTTCTCAGTGGGATGCCAAGGCGCAAAAGGTGCGTGGTACCATGAACGATGAGTCCACAAATCTCTTCCTGCTGCAGCAGATGGCTCGTGTCTCTGAAATCATTCTGAAGCTGACCTCTGCTGGTGATCTCGTTGGCTTGTCGGCTGTCGAGGTGAAGAATCGGGTGGCTGCTGAACTTCGCCCTGATGCTGGTGTCGATAATCGGTTCTTGGCTCGTTTCCGCTCTTATGCCTCGCTGTGCAGGTCTCCTCGAACTCGTGATATCTACCTGGTGACCGTTAAGAAGGTGCTTGCGTTTGACTCTCATGCCGAGTCTCTCTCCTTCGAGCGCATCACGAAAGATTGGCTGTCCAGGTTCGAGGCGTGGCTTGGTACCGAGCAGGGTGGGTGTCCTTCTGTGAATGCTCGCTCCATTCATCTGCGAAACGTTCGGGCTGTCTTCAATGATGCCATCGATAATGGTATCACCTCCTGGTACCCGTTCCGCTCCTTCAAGGTGAAATCGGAGGCGACCAAGAAACGAGCTGTGTCGGTGGAGGCTCTTCGCTCGCTGTTCTCGTTCCCTGGTTTGACGTGGCAGCAGCAGTATGTCGATGCCTTCAAGCTCTCGTTCTGTCTTGTTGGCATTAACCTGGTTGACCTGCTGGCTCTGAAAGATGGGCAGCTTGTCGATGGTCGCCTGTCCTATCGTCGCTCCAAAACTGGGCGGCTCTATGATATCAAGGTGGAGCCAGAGGCTGCTGCTCTCATCGAGAAGTATCACGGCTCATGTGGTCGGCTCGTCTCCTGGGGGGAAAACCGAAAACGCTATACCTCCTTTACCATGCAAATGTGCCGTGGCTTGAAGGCTGTTGGTTCTGTCGTGAAGGAATGGCGCACCGATGATCTTGGCGTGTATCGTGAAGTGGAGGTGTTCCGTCCTGCCTTCCCGATGCTGTCTTCCTATGTGGCTCGACATTCCTGGGCGACGATTGCTGCTTCCCTGGATATCCCCAAGGACGTTATCGCTCATGCGCTTGGTCATGGTGGTTCTTCCGTTACCGATATCTATATCGATTTCGACCAGCGGAAGGTGGACGAGGCGAATCGTCGTGTTCTCGATTGGGTGTTCTACGGTACGAAATAAGGGAGGATCCTGTGTAGGATTCTCCCTTTCTCTTGTCTGTTAAGGCTCGATTATTTTAATCTCTTGCTTTCATGACGTCGTAATAATCACCTTGTGGCGTGTCATGTCTTGTCGTATCAGCTCGTTGATGTAGCGGTTCTTGTTTGGCTTGGTGTTCAGCCAATCCTCTAGCTCGCTGTCAATGGCGACCCCGATTCGTTTCTGGGTGCGTCCGTCGCCTCGCTTGCTTGACTTGTATTTTCTTGGTTCTGCCATGTTCTGTTCTCCTTTTTAAAAATTAAACTCCATATTTTTTCCAAGTGCCAGCCTCCTTGCTTTGGTCTCGCTCCTTGATGTAGATGTCGATGCATTTGTGCACCTCCTTGATAGTCTCCTTCAAATCGAACTCCTTTCCAAGCTATTCTAGCTGGTTGAGGAGCTCGTTTAATGCCGTTCTTCTTTTCTTGTTCATATTCTTGTTGTGTTTTGGCTTTGTGGTTAGCCCAGCCGTTCCCTTCTTTATCCGATTGCGTATTCGTAATTCTTGTATCTTCCGTCGTTGCGTCTTGCTCTGGCAAGATCCAAAGCGTGGCGGTAGTTAAAAACTGCCTGCTTCGTGTTTTCTTTTCCTGTTCTGGTGTTGATGAACGTGAAGTCTACCTTCTGGTCTTTCTTCTCTCCGTAGGTGTAGTCATATTCATTTTTCAGAATTTCTTCGCTTACGTATGTCTTTGCTTCAATCTGTACCATTTCCTTTTCTTTTGGTAGGGGAGTGGTTTGCTCCCCTGTTTCCTTCTTACTTCAAGTTGGCGAGGATGAACTTCTTGTCTTCGTCGGTCAGCTCGATGTTGTTCTCCAGCTTATATGTGATGTAAGCCTTTTCTCCGAGGATTCCCTTTGCCTTGTTTAGCATTTCGCTGTCGCTGTATTGGGTTCCTTTCTCGACAAGGTATTCTGCGAGTCTCATGTTAGCGTGGGTTTGCTCTGCTAGCTTCTCATTCATCTCGATGCTTTCCTCGGTAAGTGCTTTGTTGCCTTTTTGGCAGGTGTTAGCTCTCTTCTTCTCCCAATCGTAGGCAGCTTGAATGCCTCCGTTCTTCTTCCACTCCTTCACCCATTCGTCTTTGTCCAGCTTGCTTGCGTTGTATTCTGGCTCTATTAATGAATGGTAGCACTCCAGGCTAATCTTGAAGTTTGCTCTTTCCTCAAATTCTTGTTTCATCATGATTCTTGTCTCCTATCTTTAAAATGTTAATATTCAATGTCAAACTCTGTAATGTCCTCTATGTCGTAATCAAGTCCTGCCAGGGTGTGGGTGAGGGTCTCCTTCAATTCGTAGAGGTCGTCTGCTTCGTCCTCATCCTCATCGTCGAATCTTTCGCTTTCCCATTGGTTGGTTGCTGTGCGCTGAAGGCATTCGAAGTATTGGTTATCCAGGATCCTGTCGATTCCTTCTCTTGCGTCGCCAAGGCTTATTGTGATTCTAATTGCTGTTTTCATGTCGCTGTCCTCCTTAAAATTTAATGTCTGTGTAGTTGAATCTGCCGAGGTAGAATTCCATTGTCTCAATTGAAAGGAAAGCCTTTGCTCGGGTTGCTCTCTTCTTAAGTGTAACCTTGAATGGCTTGTCTGCTGCCTCACCCTCGTATGTGATGGTTATGGTTGTGCCGTCCTCGGTTGTAAGAACTACAGGGTATCCTTCCATGATGTTGTCGATGATCCCTGTCATGTGCTTGTATATAAAAGCGTCGCCTGTCTTTGTCATAAAATGCGGCTTTACCGTGCTGCCGTAGGGCTTAATTATGACCCTTGGTTAGGGGGTCGTTTCCTTTTCTTTTTCTGATGCAAAGATAATCAATTTTTCGCAAAGTTGTATAACTTTATAGTTATTATAAGTTACAGAAAGCCAGCTACTTAGCTAAAGAAAGTTATCAAAAAAAAGACCACTCCACCTTGTCGGTGAAGAGGTCTCTTTCTAGTTTTTCGGTTTCTTTCGCTTGCGCCAGATCCAAATGATGGCGGTGGTTGCTCCTATACCTATTATTATACCAGATCCCAGCCAAATGTCCCAGCTCGCCTGCGTTGTCTTGGTGGTTTGCTGGGTGTCCTTCTGGCTGTTCTTTGAATCCGACGAGGAGTTCCTCGTGTTTTTCGTGGACGAGCTATTTTTGGAGATTTTGGTGGTGTCCGTGGCGGTAGCATGTCCCTTCAGCTTCGCTCCTGGCTTCGCCTCCAGCGTGTGGGTCAGCACTCCGTTTGCCCAGGTTGCGGTGGATCTGTACAGGTCTGTCTCCAGCACCGACGTGGTGTCTTTGGTGGTTCGCTCCAGCTTGGCTTCTGGTACCGCAATCTCAACGGGTACCAGCTTCTGGGTGATCCTGGTGGTGTCGTGGGTTTCCGTGATGGCGGTGTCCTTCACTTGCTCCACCTTCGTTGTCTCTTGCTCTGTTGCCGTATCTGTCATTGCCTTTTTCTTCGTTGCGCATCCTGCCAAAAGGCATGCAATGCAGATGATGATCAGGGCGAGGATGCTTGTCTTTCGTTCTTTCGTCATGGTGTTAATCCTCATATTTTAAATCGTTGATTCGGTTGAGCCAGCCTTTCTTGAAGACTATCTGGCTCGGGTCTGCCTTTATCAGCTTGTTTATGTACGCCTTTCGTGCGTTCTTCAATGCCTCGAAGAGCTGGCGTTGGTTCGGGTAGCTGTTGACCGCTGCGAGGGTCTGCTTGCCGACGATGCCGTCTGCCTTCACTCCGAGGAGCTGCTGGGGCTTGATGATTCCCCATTTGCCGCTTGCCCAGAGCCAATCCACCAAAATCTCGGCTACGCTCTGGTTCTCGATTTCGTCTGCCTTCCATTTGTCCCAAAAGTTGCGTTTGAGAACCTTCTTGAAGTCTTCCTCCGTGATGAGCTGCACGTCCTTTTCGTCTATCTTGCCGTCTCCGTTCTTGTCGTAGCCTACGGTACGCCAGGTTGCGATGGTGATTCCGTACTTGGTTGCTCCACCTCTGTCGTGCTTGTTGTTTGTGTACTTGGCACCTCCTTCCCATTTAAGGACGAAAGGTGCGAATTTCTCTACTTCTGCCATTGCTTATTCCTCCGTTTTGGATTGTTTGTTACCTGGGGAGGTTGGCTCGTTCCTCTCCCCGAATGCTTTCGTTATGCCTGCTGTTGCGAAAAGTGAGCCAATCGCACCGATTACTGCAGCAATGCCCATGAGGTCGGTGTGGATGGTGTTCGTGGTGAGCACCTCGTAAAGCAGGACGAATCCTATTGTCAACAGCAGGAGGCATCCGATGATGGTCACGCTTACCAAAAAGAATGCCTTGCTGGATGCTCCGCTGTTGGTTTGGATGAGTTTCATTAAATATGTTGTAAGTCTCATACGTCTTTTTCGTCTGTTCTGTCTTTGTAGTTCTCCTCTTCCTGTTCCCTCTTGCGTGGTGGGCTTCTCCGCTCGCATCCGTTTCGGATGCATCTGTTCCAGCTTGCCTCCTGGAGTTGCAGACGGAGCTCCATGTTTTCGTCCTTCAGCTTATCCTCGTTTGCTCGGTGCTGGTTTAGGGCATCGTAGAGGCTGTCTATCTTCTCGTCCTTGGCTTTCAGCTCGCTGTCCTTTCGCTCGCAGAGGTCTTTCCATCCGCTTGCGTATTGAGCCGTTGCCTTGGCTTCCTCCTGCGATGCCTTCGCAGCCTCGGTTCGCTTCTTGCTGTCGTAGAACATAAAGAATCCGAGAATTGTCACCAATCCTGTGGCGATGGCTTGCAAAATGTCTGGGTTCATGTCGTTTTCTCCTTATGCGCAAATGATGGCACAGAGGAGGCTTCCTGCTAAGTCCGCAGCCAAATCCTTTGCGTCGACCTGCTCGCCTCTGATAATGAAATCGATTAGCACCTCTTTCAAAAGCCCGATTGCAAATGCGCCCCCTGCAGCCGTGAATGCCGTGTCCCATTGGTTCATCCCCAATTCCTTGCAAATCCAGGCGATGATGTAGGCAATCATAAAGCTGCACTCAAAGTGAAGGTGTTTGTCCTTCTCTATGCCCATGAGCAAATTCTGCACCTGTTCAAAAACTCTTTTCATTTTGTATCTCCTTAATTGTTGAACCTGTTGTTCCGTTGTTGGAAGTAATTTCCCCTTCGACGGCAATTTGATAAATCTTTGATTTCTTCTGCCGTGAGCCTTGTGCAGGTGTTGTCTGCGTCAGCGAGGTAGTAGCCTCCATCATCTCCTTGCGTGAAGATGCAGTCTTCTATCGGGAAGCATTGCGTTCCGCTTTGTTCCTGTGTCCTGCAATCATTGAAGAAGTTAATTAGGTTTTGGCTTCCGTGCCAAGTGACCATCGGTCTTCCGCTGATTTCGATTTGTGTCATGCACATCTGGCTTCCGTGCATGCAAGATGGGCGCACCTCGTAGTTCGTGATGTTCACCACAATCTTGCGGTCGATGAGTTCAGAAATAGGTATGTAGCTTCCTTTGAACCCACCTTTCCACTTAATTCCTAAACTGCTAACCTTCGGCATCGTATCCCAGGATTTCGTTAATCTGTCCATCGGTGTAGCCTGCGTCTTTAAGACACTGCTTCCATTCCTCGATGGTTGGCTCATGCTCGCAGGATGCTGCCACGAATGATGCTGTAAGCTCTGTTACCTCTACGGTTCTTGTGCTTCCGTCTGCTGCCTCGGCATCGCTTTCGGTCTGCTGGCGTGTCACCTCGTGCTCGTTCCAATATCTGCGATACTCGTCTGTGCCTGGGTTAGGCAATGGGAGCTTTTCTGTTCTCACTCCGCTTGTGTGCGGAGTATCTGTTGATTCTACTAAAAACTTCATAATAATCCTTTCTTAATTTTTTGTTTAACATATACGCATCACCAAACTTCAATATTCCGTTGTAGCTGGCGATTACGCTCATTTGCTTGTGAATGCGAAGAGGACGCTTGGTCATGGCTCTGAGCCTTTTCTTGTATCTCACCACGGTAGATTTCCTCACTCGGTTGCTCTCTCGGTTCACAGCCCATCCGCAGAAGTCGATGCGTCGGCTGCCTATCGGGAACAGGGCTATCTTGCCGTATTGCAATCCTAGTTCAGCGGCTTTCTGTTTCAAGCCTTCGATAACTCTAGGGGCATCCTGCTTGTTGCACAGAATCACGGTATCGTCCACGTTTCTTGCCAGGCAGGGCATCTTCAGATCGCCCAGGATGTACCTGTCCATGTCCGTGAGATAGAGGTTTCCGTTGTCCTGGCTTGTCACCGCTCCTATGGATATTCACTCCTCCGATTCGGGCAGGTAGGCATCGATGCACGCCTCCATGAGCTGTATTGCTCGTTCGCCCTTGTACTTTCGCCTTATCTTCTCCTTCAGTTTCTGCTTCTTGATGGAAGGGTAGAAATGATGGAAGTCGGTCTTTATACAATAATCAAGTTCTGGGTGTCGGTAGAGGTCTCGCCTTACCTGCTTGTTGGCTTTCAGCGTTCCCCTGCCTTTTATCGCCCCGAACGTTCGGTTCACGAACAGATGCTTGATGTTAAATGCCGTGACGAGAGATTGGTACACGATGCGTGTCTCTACGTCCACCACGTGGATTTCTCTCCACTTGCCTTCTGTAAAGAGCATGAAGGTACGTCCCTTGTCTGGCTTCCATGTTCATGCCTCCAGCTTGGATTGCAGCTTATGCAGGTTTCTGTCAAGGTTGAGAGCGTAGTCTATCGCGTCGGCTCTGTCTCCTTTTCCGTTGCCTGTGCTTATCTTCTTCCAGGCATTGAACAGGGCATTGAAGCACACTAAGTCTTCGTACCGTATGATTGTTCTTTTCATCTTTCCTCTTCTTGTTTCGTTAACTCCTCTTTTCCTCTGTTTCCTTTGAAGGTGCTTTTGGTTCGCTTCCTTCTCTGACGGGTGATTTTCGTGCTGTGCGTACAAATGCTTCCATCCGCTACTAACCAACCGCTTGTGTAGCTTGTTTCACTCGCCCCTCTTGTGCTTTTGGTTGAGGTGGCGGCTGGCGGTGTGCCAGCAATTAGTGGGGTATCTGCTGTCTGCGGCGGTTCCTTAACCGCCAAGAAAGAAGTTACGGCATTCTCGATGCCGACTTGGTGCATTTCGATTTCTCTTGATGCAATTTCTTTTCCGTCTTGCTACAATCTGCTTAGGGAGTTAGGGCAGACCCGTTGTTCGTGTTCGAATTCGACACATCGTTGTTCGAGTTCAAAGCCGAAACACCGACATTGGAGCCGTTGTTCGCACTACCAACAACAACAGGGATTTCAGCAGTACCTTTTTCTTTATCCCCCACGCTCTCCGAAAGCTCTACAGTCCCATCTTGGCGTGGGGGTAGCCGTCTTGCCGACGGCTCGATTTCGATTTCACGCAGCCTGCGGCTGCTCGGTTTCGGCTTCCCGATTAAACGACCACCGTACCATCGGGTGTCGTGTCGGTCGGATCATCGGAAGCGAGGGCAGACCCGGAGTCCGTGGACGAACTCGACACACCGGCGCCCGAGTACAAAGCCGAAACACCGACATTGGAGCCGAAGTACGCATTACCAACAACAACAGGGATAAAATTGGATGTTACGTCTGTATTGTTGAGCCAATAATAATCAAACAAGCCCTTGCTGTCGCTGCCTCCCACCTGGGTTGGGAACATGGTGTCCTCGAAGTTCTCCATGATGTAGCCTTCCTCTTTGCAGGCATCACAGATGAACTTGTGGTTATCGTCGGTGGCATCCCAGCTTGCGCAGGTGTTGATGTCCTTCGCTACATACCACTTGTGGTTCTTCTTCAGTGCACCGCTACATCTTATCCAGAATGGACCTGCAAGGAATCCCTCTGCCCAGAGGAACTTGTAAGGCTTATACTTGATGGTTGAACCATCCCCGTATGTGAATGTCTGTTCTGCAAGCTGTCCCTCCATACCCTTGATGGTCTTTGTTACGCCATTGATGTATGGCTGCGCTACGCTGGTCTTTCCGCTCTGGGTATTAGCGGTAGCGTTCCACTTATTCCAATCAAAGCCTGTAATGCCGTAGAATGCCTGGCTGTTGTAGCTCCGCTTCCACATGAAGAACATCTTGCGGTATTCGTTGAAGTCCTGGATGGCGATGGCTCGGAAGTTGTCGCCCATGTTCTTGGCATACTCGTGGAACTGCTGGATGTTCAAGTTCTGCGTGCTCCACTTTCCTGCGTTCGAGGTGAGAATCTTCTTGCCTCCCTGTTCCTCCACTTCGCCTGCGTACATAGGGAAGAATCTACGACGGATATACTTGTAGCCCTTTACAGGAAGAACGCTGTACTTCTCAATCTTGGTGTTGGTTACGGCATCGTACTCGTACTTTCGGTAGTAACCGCCAATGCGTACCATGCACGGCATTGAATAGTCATCGAGCGTTGCTGCGAGTCCGTCGATGGTCTTCGTTGTATCATCGCCATTAAGGTACGCCACGATCTGGCTGTTGCGGTTGATGAGGCAAGGGAAGAACAGGGAGAAGATGCGGTTCATCATCTCCAGGTTGTCGGTTGCCACCACCGTACCGCTTGCCTGTGCGCTGAATCGCTTGATTGTGATTCGGTTCAGCGGAACGTCTGGATAGACTCCTGCGCTGTTTGGTGCTGCCGCAGCAATGTCTGCGATGCTGCACTGCTTGATGGCTCCGTTCTGAGCCACGAGGAAGGTTTCCGTTCCTTCGAGGAGAGAAACCTTTGGGTAATCTGTGAATTTCGTCATTTCTTTATTTTTTTAGTTTAACATGTAATTTCTGTTTCGTTCTCGTCGGTGATGGCGTTTCCGCTCTCATCTGTGAGTGCTTCCGCTTCCTTGGCGTGGATGGTGACGATTCTTGCTGCACCCGATGCCAGGGTAGGGATAACCTTCACGATAATATCTCCTGCCGTGGAAGTCTTCACGTTGCCTGCCGCATCCACCAGCGCATCTCCGCTGTATATCTGGTAGATCATCGAGCGGTTGGCTGTAGAAGGCTGCACATCCGTAGGGGCTACGTTGATGGTGGCTCCTGCGAGCACCGTCACTTCCTCTATGGTTGCTATTCGGGCAGGAATACTTGCCATGGGTGCTACGCTGCCCTGTTGCTGGAGTGAAACCAGCAGACGGTCGATTTCCGCACTCTTGGCTTGCAATCCGTCATAGATAGCCTGGTAGTCGGCTGTGCGCTGCGTGTCGTTAGCCTTGCGCTGCGTCTCAGCCTCCTCTCGCTGTGATTCGTGGGTGCTTCGGTCGGTTTCGGTCTGCGTGCGCTTGGTTTCGGCATCAGCTCTGTTGGATTCCGCAGCCTTGCGGCTTTCCTCTGCCTTGGCTCTCGCTGCTTCTGCATTCTGTCGGGCGGTCTCGTTAGCCTGTGCGGTCATGTACTGCTTGAGGTCGATCCATGCCTTCCAATTCACAGAATCATTATCTGGGTTAGAGGTGTTGCCTGCTTTCTTGGAGCAGTAGATGCCCTTGGCGGTATGCACCAGGTCGTTGACGTTGTAGCCTGTGACCGTTTCTCCTGTGCTCGCCTTGGTGTAGTTGTATCCGCTCACCCAATCGCCCTTGTCGGTAAAACCGACGATACCTAATTTTACTTTTTCCATATTGTTCTTTTTTAGAGTTTCAATATCAGTTCGTTATCCTCCAGGGCTATGCGCTCCTCGATGTTGGATCCTGCGTCCGTTACGTACAGCTCGTTGTCGAAAATCTCGAAAGTCGGGTACATCATTCCTCCTCTTGCGATGATTCCTGTGTCCTCGTATTCCTTGGTTTCGGTGTTCCATTTCCACCAATTGCCATTTTCTCCTTGCATCTGGGGATGCTCATTCAGTTCCTTGGCAAGGTCTGTCTGTGTCTTGGAGTTTGCGATGGCGGTCTTGGTGTCTTCCTTCCTTTTTATCTCAGCGTTGACTCGGCTTGTCTCTGCAGATGCCCTTCCGTTTTCAGCTGTTACCCTCTTTTTCTCAGCTTCAACTCTCGCAGCCTCTTGGCTTTGGCGAGTGGATTCCTGTTTTTTTCGGGTTTCCTCGTTTGAGTTTCTGGTGGTCTCGTTGGATTGCCGAGCTGTCTCTTGGCTCACCCTCGTAGCCTCTTGGCTTTTTCGGGTAGTCTCGTTGCTGTTGCGAGTGCTCTCTGCCTGTTGCCTTGCCGTCTCTTGCGATTGTCGGGTCTGCTCAGCCTGTTGGCGTGCGGTCTCGTTGCTGGTTCGGGTGGTCTCTGCACTGGCTCTAGCCGTTTCAGCGGTAGCCCTTGCATTTTCCGCAGTCACACGTTTTTTCTCAACTTCCACACGAGCGGCTTCGTTGGTTGCCCTTTCAGTTTCAGCATTGGCTCTATCCGTTTCAGCAGACTGCCGTGTAGCCTCATTCTGCTCGATAGCCTTCTTGCTTGCTAGGGTATCAGATGTGGCTTTCTTAGCGGCATCGGTAGCGGTATTACTAGCCGATACGGCATCCTCCACCTTCTTGCGCTCTTCCGTGAGGTCGGTTGTGGCTTTAGTAACGCTGGCTGCTGCATCGTTGGCTTTTCCTGCCGCTTCTTTTGCTGAATCCGTTGCCTTCTTCAATTCCTCGATTTCTATGTCAACGTCCTTCGTCAACAGGGCGAGTGGGGCGATGACCTGCTTCTGCACTCCGTCCAAGTCGTAGAGGGCTGGCATCGTCTTGATGCCGTCGAGCGATGTCGCCAACTCGCAGGAGAAGATGTTCTTGCTGTGGCGCATCAAGTACTCGTTGAACTTCGGCAGGAGGGCAGCGCATAAGGCTTCAAACTCTTCGTTGGTGGTTGTCTTTTGTTCTAACATTTACCTGCCTCCCTTTCTGGTGTTAAGTGTTCAGAATCTCATCTTTCCATTCCAAAATCTTAGAGAGGACGGCTTGCTGCTCTTCCTCTGTCAGAATCTGGTCTTTCAAGCTGCACATGGTGTTTCCATCGCTGATGCTGATGTAGCCAGCGTTCTGCGATGAAGCCTTTTGGCTTTCCTCGCTTGGCTCTTCCGTCTTGGTTACCTGTCCAGTGATTTTCACGATGTCCCCTATGGTGGTTCTTGTGAATCTCACCGTTACGTTGCCTGTGGCTTTGACTTCCTCAAAGCTCAGTGTGGTTGTCTGCTGCTCTGCTTTCATCTTGCTGCTCCTTGTTATTGTTAAACTTCGTTTTCCAAAACTTCGACAATCTGCCCGAATGCTCCAGCGACAAGGGCTTCGTTGGTTAGCTCTTTGATGAGGGTCATGTCCTCTGCTGTAAGTTCCACCTCCTCTGGGTGTTCCTGCATTTGGAGGCTTAGCTTGTAGGCTCTCACCTTGTCTTCCTGGCTCATTGGCTTCTTGTTGCCAGCCGTGTAAAGGTAGAGACCGATGGTGTCGTTCATCATCTGGGTCTCGCCCTTCTCGTTCTTCAACTCCTTCTTGTCGTAGCCCTTCATGGCTACCTTAAAGTTTCTTTTCATTGTTAAATCTCCTTTTTTACCACTTTCTTGGGTTCTTCCATTGTACCCAGCACCCTTTATATGTGGTTGTTATGTTATTTTTTGTAACGTTTAATTTCAAATCTTTAAAATAGATAAATGTCATTGCTTCACCCTCGCTTTCAATTTTCAGTGGCTCAGAACTCGTTGCGAAGCTGTTGTTATCATAGAGAATGTAGGTGTTGCCTGTCTCCGTTGTATAATAGCCGCCAAAACTATTTGCGTATAACTTATAAATTAAATTCTTCGACTTCCCTGGCACAATATAAACGTTGTTGCTGCTATTCGTTCCTCGCTTAATGTGAATGACGTGTCCATCGTCATAGTGATTCATTTCTGGCAGATAAACATAAACGTCTCGTGTCTTGGTTTGATAGTCGACTTCCTTTCCATTGCTATCTGTTGCCTTGTCTCGCCAATTGTATTGTGTCGAAATGAAGGCAGAGCCTATCGTTCTATCGAGATTCACGTTTAAGCGAGTTGGTGCCTTGGTTTGTGTGACGTAATCAAATGCAGAAACTAAAGTTTTTGTATTGAATCCAGCCACGTGTCCACCTCCTATTTCCAAGGCGGTGTTTTGTATGACTGACCCTCTGACTGAGATAACCGCTCCGTATCTACCTATCAAGTCTTGATCCTCATCTATGATTCGCATCATGATAGGCGTTCCTACATTTGACCAATGTCCGAGGATGGCTTGTCGGTTCTTGCCATTGAAGATGATCATGTCGTTGTAAAGCGACATAAGTCCTTCAGTTCCGTAGCCGATGTCTGTTCCACCGCTTCCCGATGTGGTTTTCTTTGCTGTTCCGATGTGGTTCGAGCCAATTTGAAAACCTCCGATTGTTCCTCCGATGGCTTGCATGTATCCGTCTGTGTCGATTTTGAATGTTTCGTTGGCTGTTATTGCTCCTTCGAGTATGATTCGGTCTGCCTTGATTTTTGCGTTGGTTATGTACCCTCCGCTGTCTTTTGTCACGTACAGGCTCATATCTGCACTGGTCATAACTCCATTGTCCTGCATGGCTTGCAAGAAAAGTCCTGCGTATGCGCTTGTCGTTACAAGCCCTGCGGTGTTCTTTATGCTGCCATCGTCATTGAAGTAGGTGCTCACCAATTCGTTCTTGTCGGCTGTGGTCATCAGATAACTTGTATCCTTCAACTTTCCGCTCGCATCGAATCGTCCAGCGGCTTCCGTCCAGCTATCTGCCTTTTGGGTTACCGTTGTGGTGGCGTTCTCTGTCTTGGTTACGTCTTCCCATGCGTATTTGCTGTTTGCGCTCGTGTCGTTGTAGCATTTGTATCTATAGACGTGTCCTTTGATTAGCCAGCCATCATCCTCGCCTGTGTATTTCCAAATCGCACCGTTATGCTTGTATTCGCTTCCAATTGGTTTCCATTCTTGCCATGGGTTGCTTTCCTGCTCGTAGTACTCGCCTGTCCGCAGGTTGCTCATGGTGTTGTTCAGCGTTTCGATGTTGGATTGCAACTCATCCTTTGTTGCTGCCTTTCCGACTGCGGTGTTGATTCCATCCACGGTTATCGTCAAGTTGGCAAGGGCTGTACTCGTCTCGTTTGCCGTGTTTTTGACCTCTGAAACCTCCATCTTTATGTCATCAATGCTGGTTTCAATGCTTGAAATTTTGGTATCTGTTTCTGTCTGCCAGCTATTGATCAGGTCGATGCGTCCTGCTTCGGTTCTGATTTTGGAACTCAAAGATTCATTTAATGCATTGTTCTTCTCGGTCACCTCCTGCATAATCGCTTCTTTTGTGATGGAAATCTGTGAGGTGTAGTCTCTCTTCAATACCTCGTCCTGTGAGTCAACGTACAAGCGAATCGCTTCTTTCTCTGCATCCAGCTCGATTCCGAGTTGTGTTGTCTTTCCGTTGACCTTGTCGATGTTCTCTCCCAGCAGCTTGATGTTGGTCGCTGTCTGTATGATTTGGGTGCTGACGGTCTTCTGCAAGTTGTCTATCGGCTTGTCTGTCACGGCAAGGAATGAGACCAGCATGTCGCCTGTGTATCGGAGGACAAAGTTTCCCTTTCCGTTCCACTTGCCTTCAAGTTTCACAAACTGCCATTCTCCCGAATAAGCAATTTTGATGCTCTGTGCAGCCAACTCGTTCTTCTTTCCATTGACTTCTGTCGCTGGTGAGAAGCCGATGGTCATCGTTCCTGCTGTCTTTGCATAGACCCTTGCGTTGATGTAGAGCGTGTCCTGCACCTCAGTGAATCCATCAGCTGTTGTTCCCATCTCATCCTCGTTCTTTGTCTCGGATGGCTTGGTGTATTCCTTATGTGTTCCTGGCTGTCGGATGAGGGCGTTGGCTTGCGTCAGTCCGCAGTTGATGATTCGCAGCATGTTCCTGCCTTCGGTTTCCTCGATGAGGATTCGTCTGTTGCCGCTGGTGGTTATTTGTCCGTTCACCATTACAGGTGCTCCATTCAAAATCCATATGGCGGTTTCATCGCTATCGTCAATACTCCATCCGTCAATCGTGAGGCTGTCTTCTGTTGCCCCTATCGCTGCGAGGAATGTTCCGTTATGGATGTAGTTGTCCTCGTTGGTCAGCTCGTAGGTTGTCTGTGCAAAGCGTGTGGCGAATTGGTTCTTGAGCATCTGGAACTTGGTATCGACGCTTTCTCCTGTCCTTCTCAGAATCATGTCGCCTGTTGCGTAGAGGTTCTGCAGCAATTCTCCGAAACCATCAAGGTCTCCGAATGTTCGGTGATGTATTCCCTGCAAGTTGCCGAGCCTTCCCTTCAAGCTGTTGTCTGGGTCGGTCTTCAATCCGTATAGAATGTCGAGGTATGGAGCTGCTGTTCCCACCGTGATAATTTGCATGATGCCCTTGCGGTCTGGGTCGCTGAGATTGTCCACTCTCACGAAGGTATCGTTCTTCTTGATGAAGTTGGCTGGTGTCGCATCTGCCACGTTGCTGGTGAAGTTCTTGAAGCGCACCCAGTCCAGGCGGTTCTCTCCATCGGCTGTGCTTCCGCATCCTGCCTCCGTGATTACCAGCTCGTAGCTCTTGGTCACGTAGTAGTCATTGCTGCTGTCGGGCATTCCGTTGTATTGCTGCACCATGATGATGTCATCCTTGCGGAATGGGTTGTATAGCTTGCCGTCCTGCGTGTCGAGATAGACGGTGTCTGTATCTGCGTCGTAGTGGTCAACCTCCATCATGCCTGTGAAGATGCGGTTGTCGTTCTCGCCAAGGAGCTGGGATATAATCATTTCGTAAACTCGGAGCGAGCCTCGAACGATGAGGTTATCGAACTCCCCTGTCCACTTGTTTTCTTGCACCCCTGCTTCATTGGTGATTGGCTTGTTGTAGATGCCCCATCCCTTGCCTCCAAGGAATCCCGATATGAACTCCTTGCTGAATAGGTCGCCATCAAAGGTGGAGTCGCCCTTCACGTGCAATGCTCCTACGGTCGCCATCGCCCATGCGATTATCTCGTCGATGCAAAGTTTGTATGTGCCTTTCTCTTTGTCCTTGGTGGCAATGACAAACCCCTTTTGCTCGTTCTCGTTGAAGTCCTTTGATGTCAGCTTCCCTGCTGTCACGCTATTGGCGATGATGTTTCCGTCCTTATCAAACTTGAAATCTGCATCAGCATCAAAATAGAAATTATTGCCTACGCTGATGGTCTTCGCTGCCTTTATTGCGTTGGCGAAAACTTCACGGAGGCTTGCCTTTCCGTTGCCCTCTATGGAATATTCACCCCCTTTGCCGAGCTTGATTCCTTGCAGGAAGGTTATAATTCCCTCTGCGGTATCATCTACGAGCTTGGAGAGAAATCTTTTTCCGACGATGGTGTCTATGAGGTTTCTGATTTTAGAAAGTTGCAGTTCTTGCTGGTTTTGTATCTGCTCATTCTTGTAAACGATTTCACTTATCGTCTCTGCGATGGTGTCGCTTCTGCTCGCTGTCTTGCTCTCTCCGATAGTCAGCTCTCCCTGGGTGAGGTCTTCAAGGTTCAGCTCCCATCCGATGATGCGGCTCTCCCTTGCGTGGTCTTCTGATCTGAAGTATTCTGGTGCGATGAGCTTCACCTTGCTTCCGTATGTCAGCTTGATTCTCTTCTGTCCGAAAAGGACGGGATTCTTCGTTCCTGTGTAGGTGCCGTTGTCCACCTTCATCTTCTGCATGTCCTTCTCAGCTTCTGCCTTCAGCTCATTTTCCGCAGCCTCCACCAATTCGTCATCGATGAATGTAATGTCCATGTTGTACATGTAGAGCGTGTCCCCGACCGCTGGCTTCATCGTCTCGTTTGGCAGTTCGAGGGTATAGGTGTCGTTCCTAGTAATCTCGAAGAGCTGGTTGTCGTCGGTGTCTGCGTCTGGGTTGAAGTGAACCTCGAAGTCCATTCCGTTCAGTGTTCCGCTCTCGAAGTGGATGCTCAGAGGTTTGTTCTCTTCCTGCGTCTCGTAGATGCTATCGAAAACGAAAGGCGAGCCGTCCTGTAACTTTGCCTTGAATCGGTATGCCGTCCAATAGGTGACGTTGCCTGTGTCCGTGTCGGTTGTCTTGGCTGGTATCTCCGTGAGCTCCGTGATGGTGAGCAATGCCCTTGGGTAGATGTCCTCGTAAGTCTTCACTATGTCCGTGATGTCTTCTGGGGCGAGGTTCGGGTCGCTGTCAATGTATGGTGTGCCTATCGGTAGCTGGAGGATGGTGTCGCTTACACCCTGTATCGCCACCTCGCTCTGTCCGTCTATCGGCTCTGTGTAGAGTTTGTTGATGTAAGCCATCGCAAGGTGGGAGAGGGTGACCTGCTGGCTGCTTCCTGTCAGTTTCTTGTTTTTGTCGGTCAATGCGTAGCAATCCCTGCCATCGTTCACGTTGTTTGTTCCATCGCTGGCTATGCCGATGAACTCGATTCCTGTCGTTGTATTGTCTGCCAGCGTGATGGTGCTGTTCTTCGTGATGGCTTTCTTCTGTAGCTGCAAGTCCTTGAAACTGAAAATAGGGTAGCTGTCTCGCTCCACCTTCACCATCGTAGTCTTGCTGTCATCTGTCTGTCCACCTGTTTCGTCTCCGATGATGAACTGAACGCCTGTTCCGTTCTGAAATCCGATTGCATCTACCATGCTGCCCACCTCAATCTCGAAGACTGGGTTATTCCAGGACACCGTCTGTCCTGCTGCTGGGTTTGTGTATGAACCGCTTACGACCTTGAATGTGAACGTCTGCCCTTCGTACTTGCTGTTGCTGGTTATCTTGATGCGTCTCTTCTCGCTGAAGAAGTTCTTCGGCTTGTTGGTTGTGAATCTTACCTTTGTGCCGTATAGTCTATGGAATCCGTCTATCGTGAATGGGTTCTTCAGCTTGCGCCTGTAGTTCTGGTTGAGGTTGCGGCTTGATCCGAATGCGTAGAGGCGAGTGCCATGCTCCTCGCTGTCCTCGCTTCTGCTCAGTCCGTTCAGCTCCTTGCCCTGTTCCAGCGTTATTGTCTGTCCCTGCTCGCATCTGCCGAAATGGATTGTATTCTCGGTTATCCACCATTCTGTCTCGAACGCTTCGGCTATCTTGTCGAGTGCCGATAGCAGGGTGGTGCTGTCGTATGCTATCAGCTTCGCCTCGTTCCTCTTCTCTACGTCATCGTGGATATAAACGAGGTATTCCTTCCCTGCGTAGGTGTAGCCGATGTTTGCTAGGTTGTCCGTCAGAATCCCTGCGTGCGCCTGTAGGGTGTCCGTAAGGCTCCATTTGGCTTCCATTCCGTTCACGCTTCCTCTTCTGAAGAAGATGATGCGGTTCTTGAACTTATACCATGGGCGGTCTAGGCGCAGCTCGTATTCGTATCCGATGTCCTTGCTTGCCTTGGTTGGTGTAGGCAAGTCCACGACCTCAAATCGTCCGAGGCTTTCTATGTTGGCGTAGAATCCCTTCTTCAATGCCAGGACGGATTCGCTGGAGAAGTTCACGGTGATGTACTCCTCCTCCTGCTTCTTCCATGTATAGGTGCTTCCGCTGCCTACAGGGATGGTGTATGCCTTGACTTGCGCCCTGTTATAAAGCTGTACCTTCATAATCGTCTGAATCTTTTGTTCCTCTGTTTGCTGGGTTCGGTTCGTTCAGCGTGAGGCTGAATGTCGCCATTCCCTTGAAATATGATTTGAATTGCTTGCAGCTCTTGTAATCGCACCTGTACACCACGTCCTTCTCGTACTTGGTTCTGATGTTGATGCGTCGCTTCTTCAATTCCTTCTTGAATGCGATGAGCTTCTTGAACATGTCGTCCCTGCTGGTTGCGTAAAGCTGGACGAATAGTGTTATGTCCCGTTCGTCCACCTTTGGCTTCGCCTCCTTGCGTATCTGCTTTCCGTCCTCTGTGGAGGATTTGTTGCTGACCGCATCCTTAAGCGGCTCTGGCTCTACCAGGGAGCAAAGGGAGGAGTCGCTTAAGCAAACGCCCCACATGCCGAATGCGTCTATGTCGTTGATGAAAAGTTCGCCTTTTCTGTTCATGCCTCTGTCTCCTTATAACTTTTCGGTGTTCTTTCTTATCTTCTCCAGCTTCTGGTTCATCGATGGCAGCTCGCTGGTGTGTCGTTCTATCTTCTCCAGGTACCCGACGGCTTGGATCTGCATCTCCATCATGTCGTCCATGTTGCTGCGGATAATGGCTGCGCTGTTGGCAATGATTGCGTTGTTCTCCACTTGCTGCTGGACGGCATCTGCAACAATGGACAGGCTGTTCTGTATGCTGGTAAGTCTGCCGTTTGTTTCGTCCTGCTGGTCTTGCGTCGCACCGCTGAGAGTTGCGCTTGTGCTGCTCTGCGTGTAGTCTTCCTTTGGGTCGATTCCTGCGGCAGCGTAGGCGTTGTCTCTTGCCTGCTCTCCCTTACGGTATGCTTCCTCGTATTTCTTTTGGAGGTCAGTTTTTTCGCTTTGGTCGAGCTTGCCGTCTGCCATTGCGCTTGCAAACTGCGTATACCAATCCTGCATATCCTTGGCGAGTGTGGTCTTGGTGATGTATGTAAGAACTGCTTCTTCCATGTATTCCTTGACCTTCTGGGTTGCGTCCTTCACGCCTTTGGTGGTGTCTTGCAGCAATTCCTTCAATCCGTCCTTTGCATTGTCGAATGAGAGGTTAGTGACTGCCTCGTTGTAATCGTTCTGCAAGTCGATGAGCTTCTTGTAGTACTCGATGTACTCATCCATATTGCTGGCGTTGCTCTTGTATCCGTCATTGCTGGCGTTCTTAATTTTAGACCATAGGTCGGTCGCTTCGTCTGCTACCTTCGCCATCTGCTCGCTCGTCAAGTTCCAAAAGTCGGAGGCGTTCCTTACGGTAACCCCTGTAATGTCGCTGATGCGCTGCCAATCGGTTTTACTCATGGCATCATTTATCTTTTTGTTGGACGAGTGACTGCCTCCAATGCCGAAGAAACCGTTGCTGTATGAGCCTCCTGTGGCTCGCATGATTTCCTGCTTGTTGGCTACGGCATCCTCCAGGTTCTTCTTCGCTCGCTGGTATGTGTCGGTTGCTTCCTGTCCTGCCTTGTCTTTCATGACCTCGGTCAGCCTTGTTACGGCTGATTCCAGGTCTTGGTTGGATTGGGTCAGGTCGCTTATGGTGTCCTCGATGCTGGTGTCGGTACCGAATAGCTTGCTTCCTGTAAGGCTGCGGAAAACTCCACCGACCGCTCCGAATGCCGATTGAAAAACGTTGCCCACGAACTTGAAGAGTCCCTGCTTCTGTATTGCATCAAGCAATGAAAGGATGGCACCGATGATGCCTCCTATCTTCGAGCCTGCCTCTGCGAATACGTTTGCGACGTTGCTGGCGACGTTGCCAAGTTCTGAAAGGCTCATCTCGCTGGTGCTGCCAAGCTGGGTTATTGCCTGCGATAGCTGGATGAGGTTGTCCGTCGTGGTGTCGAAGCTCTTGTCTCGGTTCACCTTGCTGGTGTCCTTGTCTTTCTTTGCATTGTCTGCCTTCTTCTGTGCAGCCTCGACCTTCTTTTTCGCAGCCTCCTTCGCCTCTTCTGGTGCGTCGCTGTCCTCGATATCATCAAGCTCGGATAGGGCTATGTTCAGCTCTTGCAGGGCGGTGGCGTATCGCTCGCTGGCTTTCTCGTATGCCTTGCAGTTCTCTGCCAGGTTGCCGAATATTCCGCTTCCCTTGATGATGGAATCGTTGAGCTGGTCTATTGCGGTGGCGACCACCTTCTTGTTTTCGGGTGTCGCTTGCTGGTATTCCTTGCTGTTCTTGTATGAGGTGAGCTTGTCTCTCGTTGCCTTCAGCTGTTCGGTGGTCTGTCGGTCGAGGTTGTTGAATACTGCATCCCAATCAATGGATTTTTTCAGCTCCTCGAGGTAAACGCTTTGTATGTTCTCCTCCAGGGCTTGCGCTGCCTGCTGTCTCTTATGCTCGTAGTTCTTGGCGATATCGTTCTGTCCCAGCTTCTCGGCTTCATCTCTCAGCTTGGTAAGCTGGGCGATGTCGTCCGTGATAGCCTTTCGTGTCTTCTCTGCCTTTTCGTTCTCGTCATCGTATTTATCGAGCAATGCCTTGATGAGCTCGCTTCTCTGCTGGGTTGTTGTAGCGTCCAGCGATTGTTTCTTGGCGGTGATGCCAGCCTTTTCCTCATCGGTTAGCTTGATAGCCTTCTGCTGTCCTGTTGCGTAGAAGCCCTGCTTCTCATGCTTTGGATCTGCATCCCATAGGTTCTTCGCATGGTCTATCTTTGCCTGGAGGAGCGATTGTTCCTCCTTGTCGATGGATTCTTTCTCTTTCTTGTAGTTGAGGTCGAGCTGGGCGAGCTTCTTCGCCTCTCCCTCCTGCATGGCATCCACGATGGCTTGCGCCTGGAGCAGCTGGTTGGCTTTCTGCTGCTGTTCCTGCTGCTGGCTGTATCTGTAGGTTTCCTCTGCCGTCTTCTCGTTAGCTTTGGCTTGCTCCTTGGCTGCTTTCTCGGCTTCTGTCTGCTGCTTATGCGCTGCCGTGGTTCTAGATTGGTGCGTGGAGACGGTTCTGCTGGCGATGTGGTCTTGCGCTTCCTTAACGAGAGAGACCTGCTGGTTCCACTCCTTGCTTCCCTTCTGGCTGTCTGCCATCTGGTCGAGCTTGGCTTGTGCCTCCTTCTGCTGCTTCTCCCAATCTGATTTATTGTATGTGGTCTTTGACCTGGTTCTTGCTGCTGCGATTCCCTGTGCCTTGGTAAGCATGGACAGGATATCGCTCTGGCTGTATGCGTAGTTGCCGAGACCCTTCAAGTTGAAGCGGACGTTCTTGCCTGTCCTCTTGCCTTTGGTAAGCGTGTTAATGACCTGCTGCAGCTGCTGCTTTGTCATGTCCTTGAATGTCTCAGCGAATTTATCCGCATTCTGTGTTGTCAGCTCCCTGGCGACGTTTTTGTTGGCTCCGACGCTGTAATCCTTCGAGAACTTGATTTGCTCCTCGATGGTGGCTCCTCGGTACCATGGCTGGTTCGTCTTCTGTTTGTACCATTTGTTTGCCCAGTCCACTTCGGCTTGCTGCGAGCCTGTTAAGAACTGCCTGTATTGGCTGGCTCCCATTCCTGCGCTGACAGCCTTGTTTCTTGCCTGCTGTTCCAGCTTGAAGGCTCGTGTGGCTCTGTCTGCGTCATTCTTGTCTGTCTGAAGGCTCCGCACTCTGTTAAGTCCATCCTGTGCTGCAATCTCTTGTTTTAGTTTTAGTATGTTGCGGAGGTGTCCTTCTTCGTCTATGTATTTCTTGATGATGGCTGGATATCTCTGAATAAGCAGATCCATCGCCTTCTTGCGTCCGTGGGTTGCATCCTCGTCCTGCTGTGCTCGCTCGATGGCTCTGTCAGTCTCATCGTTGTATTCCTGCTGCTTCTGCTTTGCGGTTTCCATCTTCTCGTTGAGGGCGGCTTGCGCCTTTTCCTCTGCCGTGGTGCTGTCGTGGCAGGCTACCAATACACCGACCAATACACCGAGGGCGGTGGCTGCTGCTACGTATGGGTTGGCGAGCATCGTTGCGTTGAGGGCGGCTTGCACCTTCTCTACGACGGCAATTCGCACCTTGGCGATGGTCAGTGTCTCGATGTGGAGCTTCTCGGCTGCAATGGCTGTAACCACAGCTGCCTTGTAGATTCCGTATGTGGTAATCAATCCCATGATAATCTGTCCCACCTGCTGGTAGTTGGCGATTATCTTCTGTGCCATGTCGATGCTGCCTACGATGAGTCCTTCCTGTGCTTCGCCTATGTCGTTGAGCATGTACTGCCAGGCTCCTTCAAGGTTGGATATCGCTCCCTTCAAGGTCTTGCTCTGTGCTTCGAGCATTCCGTTGAACTGACCTCCCTCGCTGGCTGCTGCGTGGAACGCATCTTGCACCATCTTGGTGGAGATTGCGCCTTTCTCCATTTCCTCCTTCAGCTGTCCGATGCTCTTGCCTGTCTGCTCGCTAATCACCTGCAATGGGTTGAAGCCTGCATTAATCATCTGCAATAAGTCCTGTCCCATGAGCTTGCCTGTTGCACTCATCTGGGAGAAGGCAAGGGTGAGGCTCTTGAACTTCTCGCTGTCGCCCATGGAAATGTCGCCAATTGCTTTCAAGTGCTGCATAACGTCCTGGGCAGGAATGTTGAAAGCGAGCATTGTCTGCGCTCCTGATGCGAGGTCTTGCATAATCATTGGGGTGCGGAGTTCGTATTCCTTTATCTGCTCGAAAAGCTCGCCACCGACCTGCTCTCCTGCGAGGGTCTTGAAGGAGGTCTGCAGGCTTTCCATCTCGCTTCGTATGCTGATGACCTTGCTCTCGAATTGGGTTAGCTGCTGGATTGAAAAGTACGCACCGATTCCTGCAGCAATCTTTTTGAGGCTTGCGTCCATTTTCTCGGTCTCGCTCTTGGTAGCGTTGCCGAGGTCGTGGATTTTGTCTTCCGCTGCCTTCGTCTCTTGCTGCAGGGCTTCTGTGCTGACCCCATCGAATGCTGAGTCTATCTTCTGTCCAGCTTGCGTGGCTCGCCTTCCGATGTTGTCGAACTGCTGCACCACCTTCTCAGCGTCCGATTGGAGCTGTGAATCGTCTATGCCTATCGAGAATCCTTCTCTTCCGTTGTCGAAATCTGCCATTTTAATACTCCTTTACGAAGACTTCCTCTTCGTCTTCGTCATCTGTGAAATTTTCGGGATTGTTTGCGTCGAGTTTCGCATCCCATTTTGGTGGTTGCTCATCATCAAACTGCGGTGTCGCAGCTGAATAAAGAGAAAGGTTGGCGTAGCTGTAATCGTATAGGATCTCCTCTGGTGTGGCTCCTATGTTCTTCGCCCAGCCGATGATTATTGACCAGGGGCTGTCTGTTCCACTTCCTTTGTTCTCGCCAGCGTGTTTATTTCGGATAGGGAAGTGGTAAGCCCGAAAAAATCGCCCAGCTGCATCTCCATGAGTCGCTTGGTGATGGTTTCGTTCAGCGTTGCTGGCGTGATGTCCTCCATGATGCGCATGGCTACAAAGTCAAGCTCGCTCATGGTCTCCTGGTGCTTGGTGAATCTGAAATGTCGCCAGCTCCATTTCTTCGTCTCTGAAATCACGACCTGGTGGTTTTCTCGTATGCGCTTGGCTCCGAGCACCAATATGGCGGCAATGCGTCCGATGGCTTTGCAGTCCCTGGCGGTTCGGAGGGTCTCGAGGAAGATGCTCTTCGTCTCTTTGTTGATTAACGGCATCTTCGAGGTTTCCTCGCTCACCAGCATTATGGTCGCTGGTGTCGGTGCTGGTATCTCGTAGGTGCGTCCGTCTATCTCCAGGGAGGTTGTCTTGCGCTGGAGGATGGTATCGACCACCTGCTGTTCTAATGTTTTCTGTTCTTCCATGCGATTAAAGTGAAAGAGCAGGAGGGTGGCTCTGCCGCTTCCTCCTGCTCTTGGATGAAATTATGGGTTATTTCAAAGCCTCTTTGGTTGTGAAACGGGAGTACCAATAGTTGTTATCAACAGCTTCTGTGTCACCACCCGATGCTGGTGTCTCTGGTACGCCTGTTGTCTTGAAGATTGAAGCGGTGATCTTGATGGCGTTACCGTTCTGTTCGTCCATCGCTGGTGCTACCTTGATTCGGCAGAGCGGAGCCTTGATGCCTCTCGCTCCCTTGTTGTGTGGGGTAATCTTAATCGATTTGTCGCCTGGCACAATGTGGGTCTTGACCTTCTGTTCGCCATCAGCGTCCTTGGCTGCAATGCCCAGCTTCTCGTAAAGCTCCGCAGTTGGCTCGATGACGGTAGTCTCCACCTCGAGTGTTCCTTCGAGGTCTTCCTGCGCCACGACTTCGCCTCCTGTTGCTTTCATCTGCAGCTGGTCGCCATTGTTGGACGTGAGGGTCGTTGTCTGGTCTTTGATGGTGCCGACGTTGAAGAGTGTAGTTGCGAATGCATCGTTCTCTCCTGTGTCGCCAATCTCGACCTTGCACTTGCCCCATGCCATGATGATTTTCTTTGAATCTGCCATGTGCTTGTTCTCCTTGTTTATGAAAATGTTGCTAATCTAAAATGAATCCCGATGTTAACGAAGTGCTCGTTCCTCTCTGGTACCGCAATGGTAGCCGTTGCCTGGAACTTGTCGAAGATGTAGGCGGTGCAGGAATCATTAAGGGTCTGCAGCACCTGTTCGTCGATTGCCTCCAGCTCCATCAGTCTGGCTTTGTCGGGTACCAGGCTTGCTCCTCCGTTATTGATGTCGGGGACGTATATGTTGAGCCTAGCCCTGCCTTCCTGGATCTGTCCTGCTGTGGCATTTGAACATGTAAGGACTGCGTCTTCGGTCTTGGCTTCGATAGGTCGCAGCTCGCTGGGGTAGAATGTTCCTTTTATCGTACGTCCCATCAGCTCTTCAAGGGCTGCGTACATGTCCATTTCTATTGTTGTCGTTCCTTTGCTTGCCATTGTCACTTCGTTTTGAATAATCGGTTAAGCATTGCCTTGATTTTGCGTTCTGCCATCTGCTCGCTCGTATCGAGAACGTCGAGGCTCATGGCTTCGACGTATTGGGCGTATGGCATTCCTGCTACCATCAGAAAAACAATACCTTGTGTTGTCTGCTTTGCCGCAAGTTCATGAAGAAAAGCTACGCCTTGTTTCTTTCCCTCTGTTCCGTCGCCCTTGCCTCCATTCACGGCTTTCCATTCTCCCTCGTGTACTATTTCGCCATCCAAGAGGACGCAGTAGCCGATAGAGCTGCATAGGTTGCCTGTCTGGTTCAAGTACTTGTGCCCGCTCCTTGCTTGGGTCAGGCATTCCTCCCCAATGTAGAAAAGCTGGGCGATGATGGCTTGCTTCCTGTTCTCTATCATGGCGTTCATCCTTGCTCGGATGTCTGCTTGCGTGAAGTTGGGTTTTATTGGCATGGTGAAATCTTTTAGACGGTGATCTGCAATGCTTCTACTGCTTCGAGGTAGGTGATGTCCTGCACTTCAAACTCTCCGAGATCCACGCCTCGGTTGTCGGTTAGCTTCACTCTTTTGGCGGTGAAGTCCTGCGGTTCGATTAATACCTTGGCTGCAAATTGTCTGAATTTGCCGTCCTGGTACGTGCCTTGGTGGTCGCTCTTGTTTTTTACGATATTGCAAGGGATGCCCTTGTCACTCAGCTTGGTTTCCACCTTTTGGGGGATGCCGTGAAGCATTCCCCCTCCAGTGGTATCGTAAGTAAAAAGAAAGCCGTTCTGTATAATCATCAGAAGTCCTCCCCGATGTAGCCGCATGGGATATCTGTTCCTGCTTCGTCCTCTCCCAGCTCTGCTAGCAGGCTGTTCGATTTCTTGGCAAAGCGTGAGCGTTCGTCCCCGTTGAATGTGTAGCTGATTCCTCCCTGGGTGATGTTCGGAGCTTCGGCAAGAAAGGCGTATGTGAGGGCTTTCGCCTTCTTGAACTCGTTGCTTGCTCGCACCTCCCTGGTGATGTCAGCATCTGCATCCAGCCCAGCTTCATCGATGATGTTCTCAATCGTCGCTGCTGGTATCGGATAGTTGCTCATTGCTTTAATTGCGTTGCTTGTCTTCATGCTGCTTGTTTATAAAACGTTGTTATGCGCTCGCCTCTCCGTTCGCCCAGGTCTGGTTTGCGGTGTTGAAGAAGACGAGAGACTTGCGGTTGATGAGTCCTGGCTGAACGTATGCCTCTGCCATGGTGGTCTCGGTCTGTGGGTTGACCTCGCTGTAGCGTGTCACCTTGTAGAAACCGCCATAAACCTGCAGGGCAGCGGTGTTCTGTACCATTGGGACGTTCTTGTAATAAGTCCAGCCGAGCTGGATGGTTGGTGAAAGTGTAACCACATTCACGTTCCATGGCTTGATGGTCTCTTTGCTGCCGTCCTTGTGCTCGAGGCTTACGTAGGTATCGAGGACGATAATCTGCGGATAGCCTCTGGTTGGGCTTGCGTTGTAGGCGTTGATTTTCTCCAGCGTGATCATGTCCGCTGTAATCATGGACAGGTCGTTGACCTGTGGGTACAGACGCTTGGCGGTCTTCTTCTGTGCTACCAGCTGCTGGAACTTCGCTTTCTCCATGAATGCGTAGCGTGGCTTGGTGAGTCCCTGCTTTGCTATCATGTCCTGGGCGTTGGCAAGGTCGAGGAGTCCGTCTGCGTTCTCCTCATCGCTCCACTCGTAGCCCTTCTTCTTAACGACAGCTCCTGCCTTGACCTCCGAAATCTTCACACCGATGAAGTTGCCCTTCGGTACGTTGAAGTCGATGATGTCCTGTGATGCCATGTCGCCTTCAATCTTCTCTGGGAAGGTCTGTACACCGCTTGATGCGATGCGCATGCAGTCCAGCTCTACCTTGTAGTCCATCGCCTTGCGGACGAATGAAACGTCATCGTAAACCATGTTAACGAGTTCCTGCTTCTCCTGCTGGTTCTCTGTTGCAGAGTTTGCGAGTGTCTGTGAATCGAGGTATTCGTTAATCTCGATTTCGTCCTTGTCTCGGCTCACGGAATACTTGGAGAGCTTACCGCTCCATGTGCCGACCTTCTGGCGTGTCTTCTTTGGAGCCTTGGTGTTGAATGCGACACGATCGGCAGCTACAGGGATTCCCTCGTCACCCTCCAAGCCCTTAATATCGAACTTTCGGGTGTATTTCAATGGGAAGAGGGTAGCCCATGCAAGACCTGTACCTGGCTGGAACTTGTTGACGGTTGCCTGCATTCCAGGGATGTCAATGTCGAATAATGGTGCTTCCATTGTTTCTTTTCTCCTTTGTGTTAATTAATTAATCGAGCGTGATGCCCTTCATCAAATCCACGATTTCGGCAGCGACAGGTGCTGTCTCCTTGCGAAGGCTTGCGGCTCTAATCAGTCGAGCCTCGAAGTCACCCTCTCCAGCCTTGCCAAGGTTGCCCATGAAATTGCCGAGAATGTATTCTGGCTTGTGGATTGGTGCAGCCTCTGCTCTGCTTCCGTCCGCTGCGCTGGCTGCCTGGTAGAGGACGGTATCCTGGGCGATTGCCACGCCCATCGTCACGGTTACAACATCGTAATCGTCGCTGGTGGTGGTGTCGACCTCTGTGCAGGCGACACCCACCTTGCCGTGGGCGATTACGTCTCCCTTCTTGATACCGCTACCCTTGGCAATCTTGATAGTGGTGTCAGAATCTTTGCACTCTGTTACGAGGCGGTATCCCTTGATTGGGACGTAGAGTCCGCTTGCATCCTGTCCCATTGCGAGACCTGGCTTCAAATCGAACTCTGGGTTCTTGACGAGTCCACCTCCTGGCTTCTCCGATACGATTGTCTCGAAGATGATAGGGTCGGCTGGAGCTGCGTCCTGGTGCTTGAACATTCTGTTCATGGCTTTTTCCCTTTTAAATGTTTAACTTGGCTACTGCTGTGGTGCCTGTTGCGCTGGTTGTGCGAGTCCGATGATTACAGGCGATGCCGTCTGTGCCTCTCGGCTTGCCTCTGCATTAAGGTAAGCGGTGACCGCTGGGTCTGCCTCTTCGCCTGGCTTGCGCTTGCCACCGACAGGTGGTGTGGTCTTGGCACCCTGCGCCTTCTCCTCCTTGATGTCGCTCTCGATGAACGGCTTTTGCTGGTCGAGCCAGCCGTTGAAGTCTTCGTCGTCCTTGAAGGTGAGTCGGTCGTAGTTTCGCATGTAGCGTTCCTTCAATTTGTCGGATGCTCCTTCAAATAATGCGCTGAACTTATCCTTGCGCTGGTTGCCGAGCTCCTTAGTTTTCATGCCATTGATTTCGGTTCGCAGCTGCTGGTTGTCCTGCTGGATCTGTTTGAGCATCTTCAACACCTCGCTGTCTTCCCCTCCTGCTGGCGGTGTAGGCGGCTGTGGTGGGTCTTGCTGTGGTGGCTCGGTAGGCTTGCCATCCTTCAGTTTGTACTTCTTCTCATAGTTGCTAACGGCTGAACTCTGGGCTTCGTTCGCTCGTCTGTCGCCTTCGCTGTCTATGATGGATTGGAAGGTCACCCCATCTACGACGGTTTTCACTTCGTCCTCCGTGGTTGTCGTCTCAGCCTTTTTCTTGGCTATCCGCTCTAGAATTTTGGAATCAACCCCTGGAAATTTGGTTTTGAGTCCTGCTAAAATCTTTTCAAACATAAATTTTACGTTTTGGTTATACAAATTTGTAATGGCGCAAATTTACGGCTTTTTTTGTTAAAGTGATTATATAGTAATCACTTTTTAACGTGAATTAACCTTAAAATCGGAAAATAAACGCTTTTTCGCTTGGGTGTTTCTGGATTTTTTCGTAAATTTGCCGCATGAATGCTTTACAAAGTAAGTGCCTTTACTTTAAAGGCGAAGGTCATTGTCCATTCGATGAATCTTCGTACTTGCTTTTTTGGAAGTATGAGGCTGAATGGATTAAACGTTCCGAATCGGGAGACTCGTTCTCGAAAGAGGTTGGTCTTCTGAAAAAGGATGGGATGGTTGATTTCACCTCTGATTCTTTTGGCGGTGAACGATTGCCGTTGTCGCTTTGTGCTTTGCTCTATTCTAAATGCCATTTTTATGGCTGGGATTTCTACAAGGTCATGAAGGTGTATTTTCGGATGATTCCTGCTGATGGTTATCTCTTTGTTGAAAAGGTACCAGAGGCTTTTGTTCCGAATTTCTATGATGAGAACGGAAATCTAATAAAAAAGGGAGGCTGGTTGTAGTCTCCCTTTTTTTGTTATTTGAGCTTCCATGTCGGTTCTACAATGATTTCGTAATCGCCATGTGAAATTTCTTTTATGCTCTTGATTATATATCTGCTGTCCTTTGAACAAAGAATTTCGTGTTCATGTGCAAATTGCGACATGTGTCGTATGCTCGTTCCGTATTGCGCCTTGGTGGTCTTGAACAAAATCGTATTTGTCAGTCCTTTATCTGGATCTTTATTCTTTTGCGCAAATTTGCCAGAAATATCTCTCTTCGTACTCCAGCTTGCAGTTCCTAGCATGTCTATCTGCTGGTTGTTTTTCATTGCGTCTCTGAATGCCTGCATTGTCTTATCATCAACTGCCATTCCTCGATATGTCGCTCCTCCGTCCCATTTCGGTGATTTTTTAATAAATTCCTCTACGTCTATGGCTTTCTGTTTTATTTCTGCCATCGTGTGTTTGTACTTGGACGTGAATTTTACTCCCATTTGGTAATGTCTTATATCGTAATCCCAAAGGAATGTAAAGCCATTTACTGCCTTGAAGTATTTATCTGCCTCGGCTTTCGAGCAGGATAATGTTTGCTGCACTAGGTCTATTGCTTCTTTGTGGAATGTTACAGCGTCGAACTCTTTCTCTTGCTTGGTTGTATTTCCAGGCATGATGTTCTTGCCTGTTGGCGTTGGAGTGGCTTTCTTTGCTGCTTTCTTCGCAGCTGTTTTTGCCTTGGCTGCTTCGAGTTGCTGCTGTTTGAGTTGTGCCTTCTTTATCCAATCCTCAACAATTGGCATTTGGGCATTTTGGTTCTCTTCTGTGAGTTGTGCCAGCTTTTCTTCCGCAATGTCTATAATATTTTTGTAAGCCTGCGATTTGCTCTTGTATGCCTTCAATGTTGCCAGTATGTCGGCTTTCTCTGTTGCTTGGATATTGAACTCTACGGTGTTCAGCTTCTTTTGGTATGCAGCCACGGCTACTTCGTCTGTTGCGTACTTAGGATGATTCTTTATCCATGCAATCTCGAAATCGAGCTTATCTTTGAGCTTCTCGTTTGGAACTCCTGACCAATGCTGAAGTTTTCCTTCTACGGCAGAGTGCGCTGTTTCCAGCTCCTTGATGGTATGCTTCTTATGCCATTCGTGAACATTCGGGATGATGTCTTCCAGGTTTGCTTCTGCGAGTTTCATCTTTTCGACCTTCTTCTGCACTTTCTGCCCAAGGTTGAACATCTTGTCGAGGTTGCCTTCATTTATCGCTTTGGTTAGTGCTGTTGTGCTAATCTCTGGCATTTCCTTTCCTGCTGCCTGTGCGTCGAGTGCAGTCTGCTTCATCATAGCGTGTCGCTTCTGTCGTTCCTCTGCTCGCTTCTGAATGTCTGCTATTTGTTCATGGGTTCGTGCAGCGTGTCTTTCTTCTGATTTTTCGAGGGTTGTCTTTGCCTTTTTCTTTCCTTCCCATCGCAGTCCCTTGGCAGGATCTCCGTCCTTGAAGTTGTCCTTGATGAAGTAGGGCATGGAGGTGGCGTTCTCGATTCTTTCCTGGTTGTCCTTCATCCATTTGTTGAACTCCTTTGGCATTTTCTCCACCTGCCCTGTGAACTTCCAATGGCTCACGTCCTCTCCGTTCATGATTGCGGTGGTGTATGCGTCCATCTCCTCCTGGCTGGCGAGGACGGAAACTGCATAACATCTGCACCATGGATGCCATCCTGTGAACTTGAAGTCCTTTGGAAAGCGTTTTCCGTCGAATAGGTCGCAGATGTCCTCTGTCGGGTGGTTGTTGCTGATATGGATCTCGATGCCGATGACGAAAGGGAGAGCCTGCCATCTGTTGTGGTCGGATGTCCTGTAGGCGATGTTGTTCTCTGTCGCTGTCATTCGGAGGGCGTTCTTGTAGCTGGAGCGATAAACTCCCTGTCCTGGGTGGTATGCGGCTGCAGCCTTGGAGAGGCGCAAAGCTCCGCTCTTATCTCGTACCCTTCTGAATAGCTTGTTTGGCTCGACAAGGTATTTTCTGATATCTCGGCTCAGAGCGGCAGCACTCTTTCCTTCGCCCATGCCCAATTCCAGGGCGAGCTCCATTTCGCTCTTGAACTGCTTGGTGAGGTTCCAGACCCTGTGGCTGAGATTCATTCCTGCTTCCTTGCGTGCGATGAATGCGTTGAGAGCCTCCAGGTGTGGGTGCTTCCATGCCTGCACCACCTTTTTCGGGAGGTGTTTCTTGCCGATGATGGAGTCCACCATTGCGTCGTTCTTGGTGTTGGAGAGCGTCCAGCTTTCCTGGTCTCCGTCCTCGATGTTGGCTTGGAGGCTGCTTCCGAGGTCTTGCATGAGTGCCTCCATCTCCTTCTTCAAGGCAGGGAAGTCCTCGAAGTGGAACTCTTTCTTTGGGTCGGCATCAAAGAGCGAGGGCGCAGCTGCCTGTGCGATGCGCTTGATGGCTGCATCGTATAGCTGCTGCACCTTCCTGGCTCTCTTTGCGAGGTTCTCCTTGTGCTTCTTGTCGTATGTGCCTATGGTGAACGTCTTTGGCATATTCTAATCCTTTACATGGTTGGTTCGTTGGTGAAGGCATCGTTTGCCATTGCCTCCTCCTGTTCGATTCTCTTCTCTTCCTCCTCGACCTCCTCTTCTGGTACCATTTTGAGCCTGCGGATGGCGGTTCTTCGTGACACGATTGGTTTTCCTCCTGTTGCGTCGCTCATGTCCTTGATTTCCTGGCTGCGGTCATCGATTTGGAAGGCTGTAATCTCGTTGGTGACGGTTAATGTCTCGAAAGCCTGCGCCAGCTCTGGGTACATGATCTTGCAGAAAGCTCGTACCACGTTGACCTCTCTGTCGAAGAACTCCAGCCAGTCTCCGCTTTCGTCTGTGACCTTCATCTGGCAATCGATGAAGAGCATCTTGCGTGCCTCTCCGCTCATCGGGGTGGCTTTCATCTGCTCCATGCTCATGTCTGGAAGCTGGAGGCTGGTGTGGATGTTGCGTCTCAGCTCTTCCGTGAATAGCTTCTGTGCATCGGTAGCCTGGCTCCAGGTTGCGTACCCAGCCTTGTCTCCCTTTCCGTATCGGAGGACGTTTCGTCCTGCATTGTCGTCGGTTGGCTCCTGCTTTTTGTTCTTTGGAGCGGTCACCTTCTGGCTGTCCGAATAGATGACCCATGTCGGTCGGCTGTTCTTGCGGAGGTAGTTACCTGCTCTGCTCTCCGTCCATTCCAGCTCGTATCCGTTGTCGCTCTGGTCTTCCCAGATCGGGAGGTCTCGGTGTATGTAGATGCCTGCTATCTTTTTGATATTGATAGGCTCTGGTACGATGTCTTCCTTCCATCCGTTGCTGTTAGAATTGATCCATCGGAAGTGGAACTCATCGGTGTAGGTATCGAAGTAGGTTACGGTGTCGTTCCCTTTCTTCCTGGTGTATTGGACGCTGAGTGCTATCATGTCGTCGTATTCGTCGAATAGTGGGTATAAGATGTCTCCGTCCAATGGCGAGAACGTGCGGCAGCGCAGTTTCAGCTTGCTTGGGTAGCCTGCGTATGTGGTGTCCTGCAGCTGGGCGTACCAAATCGTGACCATCTCGCAGCTCGCAAAGAGCTTGTGGGAACGCTTAAGGTTCAAGGCGTTTATTCTGTTCTTCTGAAAAATCGCCTCCATGATGGCTGCTGCCTTCTTCTCGTTGTCGTTCGCAGTTGTGTATTTGCGGTTGACGGGGATTGTGAACATCAGCTCCTTCATGCGCTTCACCGCCAGCTTCTGAATGTTGTATGTCACTCTTGTCATGCGCTCGGTCTTGCCTCTGCGTGTCTTGTCTATGTAGTTCTTGTCTGTGTAAACAGGGTGCAGCTTTGGGTTGTACTCCTTCTCGAGCAGCTTCCAGGGGATGACTTCGATGTTCTTCTGTCGCAAGTCCTCGATGATCGCTCCTGGCTGTCTGTTCTCTCTATCGATAATTTCTCTAATGTCTGGCATTGCTTTGTCTCCTATGTTTTTAAATTAATAAACTTCGTCCTCGATTTCCTCTTCTTCCTCATCCGTAATCTCTGCCGAGGTGAACAATCCGAAACGCTCCACGATGCCTGTGGTGCAGTCGGGCGCATCGTCATGCTCGTTTCCTCCCTCCTTACGGTATGACTTCATGGCATTGGCGTAATGCGTCCAGCGGTCTTCCCATCCTTCTGGGTAGAAGACCATGTTCTGAACCTTCGAGCTGTTCGTGAAGATTCGTGTCTGCTTGTTGGCGGTCTGTGCCAGGTCAATGAAGACCATATCCCAATTGCCAAGGGTTCGCACCAGCTTCTCCACGTTCCTTCTGAATCCTCGACCTCCGTTGTTGCTCTCGACCACGACCTCCTGCGTCTGGTTCCGCACCAGCATTCTTGCTACGGCTGGTTCGGTGTACTCCATGCTTTTGTTGGTGAATACGATATCCGTCACGTAGCATCCGCTCTCGTATTCCTCGTAGCAAATGGCGCAGAGCCAGTCGGCTCCTGTGTCCGCTGTATCGATGTAGCACTTGCGTCTTGGCAGGTGTGCATCTATCGGCATGGTGTCGTAGGTCTTGAAATGGGAATACATGAGACCTTCGATTGGTGTCGGGTTCTGCATGTACTGCGTCTCGTAAACGAAGGAGTTAGCGAGGCGTATCTTCTCCAGCTCCTCCAGGGTGTGTTTGAATTCCCAGAGCGGCTGGCGGTGTCCGTCTTCGTCAATGGTGACGCATGGCAGGCTTACGACCGTCCAATCGTCTGGCTCTATCTCCTGGAGGTAGCCGCAAAGGTCATGCTCGTGGAGTCTCTGCATGATGATGATGATTGGCGTGTTGCGGCTGTTGACTCGGTTTCGGATGGTGGTCTCGAATCGTCGGTTCACTCGCTCACGCACCACGTCGCTCAGCGCATCCTCTGGCTTGATAGGGTCATCGATAATGATGGCTCCTGCGAATCGGTAGGGCAGTGTGTTGCCATGCTCGTCCACTCTGTCCACCTCTCCAGCTCCGAAACCTGTTATCTGTCCGAGGGTGGAGGTTGCATAGACGCCTCCTCCTTGCTCCGTGTCCCATTGAGCCTTGGTGTCGCTTCCATACTTCACCCTGGTTTCAAACATCGCCTGGTATGCTTCGCTGTTCACGATGTCCTTTATGGCGATGGAGTTGTCCACTGCCAGGTCGCTGGAGTAGGAGAGGTGTATGAAATTGGAGGCTGGATTGATTGCGAGTCCCATGGCGATGAAGTTCTTAACCGCCAGCTCGGTCTTGCCGTATCGTGGTGCGATGTTGATGATGAGCTTGTTGCATTCGCCCCTCAACACCTTATCGAGCGCATCGCATACTCTCTTGTGGTGGTGTCCGACAATAAACCGCTTGCCTCCGTTCTCCTTGAAGAAGTACCGAGTGAAGTTGAGGGGGTTCTGCAGTACCCACATCTTTTGCAGTTCGGTGTCGTGCATCATGCTAGTACTCCTCCTCCAGCTTCTTCAAATATGCGATTTGCTCCTCCCTGGTGAGCGGTGTCCCCTGCTGGATCTGTTTGCCGTTGGTGGTGATGTCCACCTTCTGCTGCGGTTTGCCGTATTGCCTGTCCATGAGTCTGTCCACGGTGGTTGTCTTGCCGTTCTTCATATCGATGATGGCAGCCATTGCCAGTGTCTTTGCGTATGCTGGCGTTTCGTCTGCCTTCGCCAATACCTGCAAGTCAGACAGCTCCATGGCGAGGATGCTTCTCTCGATTGTGTTGATTTCGTCCTGGGTGAGTCCTTCGCTCTTCTTCAGCTTGCTCTTTGGGAGCACCTGCTTCAAGAGTGCCTTGACCCTGTCCTTCGGTTTGCCCTTCGGATTACCGCTCTGTCCCTTCTGCCATTTATGGCTCTCGATGTTGGCGAGCTGGCTTTCCGTCATTGTCTCTTTTCCTCTTGGCATTGCTTATTCCTCCTTCTTCTTCGATTTTTTGGTCTGCTTGGTGGCGGCAGGTTCCTGGGAAGGCAGCAGGATGCTTGCCTCTCGCTGCTTATCCTCCAGGATGTTGCCGATGCGGACAGCCTTCTGCTGGGTGAGCTCCTCCCATCGCTTGATGATAACGTCCACGTATATCGGCTCGAACTCCACCATGCGGCAGCACCTGCCCAGCTGTTCCGCTGCGATGAGGGTGGTTCCGCTTCCTCCGAATATGTCGAGGACGATATCCTTTACCCTGCTGCTGTTACTGATGAGCTTGCCTATCAGCGGTACAGGCTTCATGGTTGGATGATCAGGGTTTTTCTTCGGCTTGTCGCAGTCTATTACGCTTGTCGGGATGTCGCCTCCGAATAGCTGCTGGAGCAAGTCCTTCATTTCTGCCTTGCTCATGCTCTCGATGTCCAGCTTCTGCTCGAGCACCGTGGTGAGGTTTCGCTTGTTGGTGAAGTAGTGGGCAGCTCCTTCCTTCCATCCGTACAGGCAGGGTTCATGCTTCCATTGATAGTCCTGGCGACCGAGGACGAGGCTGTTCTTGTTCCAGATGAGGCATTGGCGTGTCTCCCATCCGATGTTCTTCACCGCTGTTCGGAAGTTGAAGCCCTGGCTGTCCGCATGCCAGATGTAGAAGGCTGCGCCTGGCTTCATGCTGTCGTTTGCATTCTGCAGGGTGTCCGTGAGAAATGCCACGAAGTTCTCGTCTGCCATGTGGTCATTGGCGATTTTCATCTTTCCCTTCGCCTGGTAGTCCACGTTGTATGGTGGGTCAGTTACCAGCAGGTCTGCCTGTTCTCCGTCCATGAGGGCATCGATGAACTCCTGCTTCGTGCTGTCTCCGCAAATGAGGCGGTGCATACCGAGCTGGTAGATGTCGCCTGTCCTGCTGGTCGCCTTCTTTGGCGTGTTGCCAGCCACATCGTATCCATCGTCCTTCGCTTCCTCTTCCTCCTCTGGGTCGGGAATGTCTGGGACGTCGATGGCAGCTGCATCTATCTCCTCTGGCTTCCAATCGTTGATGAGGTCGTCGAAGTTCGTCTCTCCAAAGCTGGAGTTATCCTTCAAGACGATGCGTCGCATCTTATCCATCGGGAAGTCATGGGGGAGGATCTTGCAGATGGCTGTCTTGTATTTCAGCTTGCGCAGGGCTTCGTATCTCATGTTACCGCCAATGATGACGAATCCTCGCTCATCCTGGGTGTCATAAACGATAAGCTCTCGAAGTTCCAGCATCTCGGGGTCGTCCTGGATGCTCTTCACCAGCTTCTTGAATTTCGGGTCTCGTATGAATCGTGGGTTCTTAGGCAGCCCTTCCACCTGTCCTTGGTTCGGGTGGAGCTGGGTGATGTCCATGTCCCTTCTCTGAATATCTGCTGTTGTCGTTTCCATGCTTTTTGTCTTTCGTTGGTTTAAGCAGTGAAGGCGAGCCCTTCTTCAAGGCTCGCCTATCCTGTCTGGAATTGTTGCTAAAATGGTGCGGCACCACCGCTAAATGCGGAGAATGGCAGGACGCTCTTTGCTCTCCCAGATGCCTTGGTGCTGCCGTGGAGGACGCTGCCTCCGCTCTTGTGTTCTGAACCGCTACTACTCATGGCTCGTTCTCCTTTGTTTTTGAAATTTAACTTTTATCGAATGTCATGCGTGTGAACAGATCCCACGCCTTGCTGTTGCGTATCGGCTTGCGGATGGTGGCGTACTTGTCGAGGATCCTGCTGAAGTGGTCATCGTAGAAATCGTACAGCTCTGGGTTCTCCTCCATGGTGAACTGCTCGATGTTACCCGAGCTTCGGAGGTTCGCAGATCCGTGCATGATAATCTTGCGCCCTCCCAGGGTCTCGAAGTGTACGGTCTTGGTGTGTACTCCTGCCACCGCTAATTGGAATCGGTCGCCAATGTCCAGCTGCTTGTAAATGTACGGAACCAGGCTTCTTCGCTCGTTGCCCCAAAAATAAACGCTAATGATGAGATTCAATTCCTCGATGTAGCCCTTATCCATGAGGGTGTGCAGGCTGTCCACGTTGTTCTGGCTAAGCGAGAGCGTGCTTATCGTCATTTTCTTGGCGCAGGCTCGCTGGGTTGTTAGGTATGCCTCGATGAAGTCCCCGAATATGAAGGAACCGCTCACGAATGCATCGAAGCGTTCCCCGAATCCCAGGCGCAGCTCCTTCGCCATCTTCTGGGCATTATCGTACATCACGAAGTCCTCCTTCATCGGTACCACCTTTGGCAGGGTGTACCTTGTCTCCTCCGTCTCGTCCGATGGCAGGAAGTCCACAAGGTTGAGGTCGAGGTCTGGGAGGTCAAAGTTGCCGATATCACCCATGAAATCCGAGAGGTGCTCCTGCTCCTCTCGGACGTCCTTTGTATTGTCTTGCTTCTGTCTCATGCCGCAAATTTAAGAAAAAGTGGTTATAATGTAATCACTTTCGGGAGAAAATTAACACAATTTGTGCCTATTTCCGTGAAAAAATGGGGTTTTTCGGTGAAGGCTGTCCTCGGAGGGTTGCGCTCGTGATGCGCATTGGCAGCCCAGCGTAGTCCCAGGCGAGCAGGGCGGCATCCCGACCCTCCTGGTTGAGCCTGCCCAGCTTCTGTAAAGTTATTTCCTCCAGCTCCTCTTTGGTGATCTTGCGGTCTTTGCCGTGCCAGCACTTAGGGAGCGGTCTCTTGAACTCGTAGGGGATGCCCCAATGCTCCATCATTTGCCCGATGGTTCTGCTGACCTGTTCGTTGCGTCCTTGGTCGACGCCCAGGCTGGCGATGCCCTGCTTCCCCTGCCATCTTTGGATGTGGTAGTTTCCTCGGTTCATCCATCCAGCCTCGATGATGACCTTGAAGTCCCATTTGTCAATTTCTGCGAATTGGCGGTATTTCTCCTTGATGAAGTCGAGGAGGTTCGGAAAGGTGAGCATCTGAACCTGTAGGCTGTGTGTGCTCATGTCGAGCATTGCGATGCCGTTTCTATCGACGTCTGGGTCAATTCCGATGATAATTTGTTCCTTGTGGCTCATTTTCATGCCTCCTGCTGCGTTTTTGTTTCGTTGCTTGGTATTTCCTCGTCCGAGGTCATTTCGTGCGCTTGTGCGCCCTTATTTTGGCTCTCTTCGCTATCGTATGGGTTAGGTGTTGCTTTCTTCACCTCGTCCCACAACCATGCTGCGTACATCGCCAGAAATGCGACGATGCCTAAAATCAGCAATGCGTCCATGTACGTCATTTCTCTTTTTCTCCTTTGTTTCTGTCTGTCTGTTTGTATTCCGTTCGTTGTGTGCTGCCTGTCTGCCTGCGTCTCCCTATGCGTGTGCGCTTGGGTATGTGTGCGTGCATGTGGGTGTGCGCCTGCTTGCGTGTATGTGGGTACACGCACCCCCTCCCAAACCCTCCCCCTCATTTCGGAGGAGGTGGTGGAGGTATCGGGCTAATGGTAGCCGTGCTTGGTGTTCGGGCGGCTCCTTATTCGGTTCCAGCTCCATGGCTTTGCCTTTGGAGCCGTTCTTGGCAGATGCTTCCTGCTGGCATGGAAGCGACGGAGCTTATTCTGTAGCTTCTCCTCCAGGATCTCCTGCTCGATGTCGGTTGTGCAGTAGTAGTATCCTTTAACCTCCAGCTTCTCTGGGCAGTAGTAATCTCGGATATCTTCTTGAATGCGTCCTCTGGTATCCACGTAAATACTGCGCTCTTCCGTTAGGATTCCGCAGCTCTCCAGCTTGGCTATGCAATTTTCGATTTGTTCGGTTTCGATGCCTGTTGCTATTGCAATACGGAGGATAGCCTGTTGTTGCTGTTCCTTGTCAGCTGTCACCTCGATTATGTACTCTTTGTCTCTTCTTTCTTCCATTTCAGTTCCTGTCTTTTGTCCGTGAGGTCATCGCATGGAGGTTTGCCGTTGAATATCGGCTTCCCTGTCTTGCCGCAGACCCAAGTGTTTATACTCTCGTAAGCGTGACCGCAATGTGCGCATGGCGTGCTCTGCAGTCTATGTCCTGTTCCACTCATTGGCTTTGTTATGTTTCTGATGTCGGTTTGCATGCGCTCGTAGCTGTATTCGCTCTCTGGGTACATGCATTGCAGTTTCCATTTTCTCTCTTTCAATGGTGGAACGTCGTGTGTCACGGCAATATCGCAGACCTTGCCTGTCTTCTTGTTCGTGACTGCGAGAAGGTGTACCTGTTTCGGTCTCCATTCTCGCTTGTGTGGCTGTTCCAGCCATTTTATGAATTCGTCTATGTAGCTCATGTTACTCCTTCGGCTTCTTGCCTTTTTTCATTGGTTCAATCTTTACGTTCACCACCTCGTCTTGGTCGGCTGGCTTCTGTACTGCCTTGAATGGTGTCATGTGGCATGTCTCTTGAACCTGCATGCGCTGCTCGAAAAGGATGTACATCTTGTCGGGGTTCTTCTTGGCGAGGTTCCTGGCTTTGATGGCAGCCATTCCCTTGTTGGCGATGTCCTGCACGATGATGGTGCTTGTCTCATCCTCGTTCATCTCTGCGATGGCGTAGAAGATTCTCGCTTCCTCCTTTGGCTCTGGCTCCATGTCCTGCTCCTTCAGCTTCAAGACTCCCTGCTTCAAGCTGCCGATGATGTCGTCCATTCTCGCTCTTCCCTCCAGCTTCTGTTCGTCGCCAGGTTTCCAGACCTTTGGGATTCCTTCCCATCGGGTGATTCTGTCGAACAATGCGTCCACGTCCTGGGTGTAGGTCTCCTTGATGCCTGTGCTCTGGTTCTTCACCAGGTCGTGCATGACATTGAAGAACTTGTCCTCGCTGTTCAGCAGGGAATTGATGACGGGCTGCACTCCCTTGATGAGCAATCCCCAATCCTCGACGATGTTCTGCATCTCTCCGAACAGGAGGCTCTGTACGCTGTGAATGTGAAGGAATGCGGCTGTAAGATATCCGAGTCGCTTCATGACTCCTGCCTGCTGTGCCACCGCTATTGGGGTGTTGAATATCTGCTGTTCGTCTGGCGTGAGGTTGTTCGCCCAATAATCACGCACCGCTTTTGGTGCTACCATTTTCTGCTGCTGTGCCAGCGGATTCTCCTGTTTGCGTGGCTGGCTGTTCCATCTGTTGCGCTTTTTGTTCTTTCCCATAATTTCTTGCTTTGTTAAGTGTTTTAAATTTATTTTCTTCCTGGTACATCGGACAGGGATGCTGCTCCGTATTTGTTCCAGGCGTTGATCCAGGTGCTGCCCTGGGTGTCATGCATTCCGCTGGCGGTTTGCTGGAGCTTGTATTTTCTTTCCTCCATGGCTCTGCTATTTGATAAGTTCGAACTCGTAAACAAAAACGAGTGGGTTTCTGTCCCATGTGCCTTTTCCAGATATCTTGTCGATGAGCTTGGCGTATGGCTCTCTTGGTGTAACGTAGCAGGTGTCTGCTTTCGTGATGCAATAAAAATGCGTCCCTGGGTACGTTTTGCCCACGATGTCCTGGATGCCTTCTGCCAGGCAGTCTTCTTCGCTGATGTCCTGCAAGCGTTCAACACGAATGTTCGTTATGCGGATGCGGTGCGGCATGAGGTCTGCCTTAACAAACATTTTGTTGTAGCACCCCTTCTCGCTTCCTATGCACTCCAGCGGCATTCCGTGAATTCCGCAAAGGTGGTAGAACTCATCGTTCTGTGCCAGGTCTATGTATCTCTGGGCAATCGCCACCTCTTCGCCTATCTTGAACTTGGATTTGGCTACCACCTCGTTTCCATCATTGATGAAGAGCTTGTTTTTGTCCGTTCCTTCCAAGCAGAATCCGCAGTTGCAGTAACGCTTAAACGTTCCCTGGTAGCCGATTCTTCTTGTCTGCGTCTTGCGCCCTTCCAATACTGCCTTTGTCAGACCGTATTTGTCGTTGAACATGATTTTTTTCATTTTCTTAATCGTTTTGTTTCATTATGACTTTCGCTCCTCGTGTAACTCTGTAAATCACGGAGGCGTAGATGTGTCGGTGGATGCTTGTCTTTCCACTTGGGCATCCGTATTTGTTGCAAATCTTGCCATAGAAGGCGAGGTTTTCGCCTTCGCCTTCTATTCTCTCTACAATGATGCTCTGGTGCTTGGTTGCCACAACATCGCCCTTGCGTATCTTCTTTGGCTCAATCATGGCACCTTCATTCCGTTGATGTATTCAACCTCCAGGGCTGTAATTCCGCAGATCTCTTTCGGCTCATCGTCGGTGGCTCCCTTGAAAATCTTCAAGCCATTCTTGGAAGTGCTAATAACTTCTACGGTTATCATCTTCGTTTTGCTCTTGATGACGTCCCCTTTCTCGATAGCGTCTGTTGCTTTGATTCGGGGATCCTGCAGGATTCTCTCTGTGACTGCATTCGCTGTTCGGACAATCATGTCTGCCAATGGCTCGTAGTCTGTGCTTGCAAACTCTGGGTTTTGGCAGTATCCCTGGGCGATTGCATCAAGAAGTGCCCATTTGCGGTCAATCATTTTTTCTCTGTGCTCTTTTTCTTCGTTCATGCGTTACCTCCTTCCTGATGCTGGTTGGTGTCGAGCTCTTGGTCGAGCTGAACGATGTCTGCTGTCAAGTTGACCCAGTCCTGGTGCGTGCCCTTGCAGTAGTCGATGTGGTCTTTTGCGGCTCTGCAGATGAGTGCTGCCATCTGCTTGTCGTTGCGGCAGGCTGTGAAGAGGAGGTTGAGCAAGTCTTGCTTCGTTCCCTTCCATGAAAGCCCTACCTTTTCGTCCTTTGTCTTCGTCACGCATACAAATGCCTCTCCGTCCTTGGTTGTGACGCTGGCTGCTGTGTTGCGGAGTCTCTTGGTGCTGATAATCTCTTGTGGATTCTTCATTTTTGTTTTTTCCATGTTATTCTTGTTTTATGGGTTATGCGTACCATTTCGGTACCCATTCGTATTCTTCAATTACTTGTTTGTACTCTTCTCCGAGCTCGTTTCGGATGATGTCCAGGAGGATTCTGTCTGCCTCGCAGTGTCCTTCTTCTGTATCCATCTGCTGGCATTCCTTCAGCTTCTGGACGTATTGCTCTGCCTTGCTCATGCTGCACCTCCTTTCTCTTGCATGGTGGTTGGCATGCTGCTTCCTGGCTTTAGCGTCATCGCCTCCCAATCCTTTCCGTTGTATGTTACGGTTCTCTTGGTGATGTTGGCGACAATGTAGCCCTGTCGGTATTGGGTCTCCATGTTGAAGCCTTCTACCAGGCTGCTTGCGATGCTTCCGTCCACGTCCTTATACTGAACCAGGAAGATGTCTTTCTTGGCAAGGATTGCCTGTACTCTCGCTATCTCCTGGTCTATTTCGGTTTCCAACCGCTTGCTAGCTATGAGAGCGTCCCTGCTTTCCTGTGAGCTTGGTATTGCTTCCTGGTAGGTCTTCTGTTGCTTGCGCATCTGGGAGACCTTCTCGAAAAATTGTTGATTGTTCATGCTCGCCTCCTTCCTATCCTGCGATTGCTCGCTTGTTGAAGTACTCCTTACGGACGCTGTCCAGCAGCAGCTCGCTCTCGACGATGTTGTCTGCTGTAATGCGTTGGATTGGGATTCCGTCAATCATCAATGCCGTGTATGTCACACCGTTGCTGTCGGTGTAGTCACCGATGCAAATCTTGCTCTTCGCCTCGTGACGGATCTGTTCGTTCTTGTAATGCTGGCTTGCCTTACGGTATGCCTCCACTGGGTTCCAAATTTTCATCATAGTCCTTTCAGCTGCTCCTTCTGCTTGTTAATTTCCAAATTGATGGCGTTAATGATGTTGTACTTAATCTGGCTTGGAAGAATCACCATGCTGTCGGTCTTCTCTTGGTAGACCTCGATTTGGGTGTCGTTCTCTGCCAGCATCTTTCTCGCTTCCTCCAATTTTGGGAGGTCTCTCGCAATTTCTGCGATTCTGCCTAAATTCTTGTAATTTGCCATTTCTGTTTCTTGTTAAACTTGTTTGTATTTCTGTTCTGTGAGCATGTCCTGCTCTCTTGTGTTCATTGCGTATTCGGCTTGCATCTGATTGATGATGATTGCCTCCTCGTGAGTCATGTTGTTGGGATTCCATCTGTCGTCCCAATCCTTAACCTCCTGCAGCCAGCGGTCTCTCTTGGCGTATGCCTCGTTGCGCTCCCTGCAGAACACGTTCAGACCTTGCATGATTGCGATAGGGTCAACGCTTCCGTAGAACTTGTCGTAGCTGCCTTTCTTGAACCTGCGGCAGAAAAGCATTATCTCTGCCATGTTCAAAAATCCGTAATCTTCGGTTATGAGCTGGATGATCTGGTCGAGCTGCCTGTCCGTGATTTTGTCCTTTGCTCCGCTGAATTCCGAAAGGTCGGTTATCTGGTATGCCAGCCATTCCTGCGCTGTTCCGAATCCGTATGCTAAGTTGACCGTCCAGAGCGTCGGTGCGTTCTGAAAAAAGCACCTCTCTGGTATGTTCGTCAGCTCTATCTGCTTGTCGATGCAGAAAGTCTGCATGAGGTCATCCCTCGTTTCCCATCGTTGCAGCGTCGCTGTCAGCAATTTTCCTCCATTTGCTTGCGACACCTGCGTAGCCCTGGATGCGCTCACGCTGTTCTGTCGCCCTCTGTTCGTTGCGATTAATTGTCCGACCGCTTGCGGCTGGTGTTTCTGTCCCATTGTTGTAACCTCCTATTGTTGCTGTTGCCGTTGGTACCTGTGGCTGCGGATTGTCGTAGTATCCATCGAGCACCTTCGGAAAATTGTTTGGTCTGAATATCCATTCAAAATTGGCGATCCATCCGTTTCTTCCTCCTCCGTTGAGGAATCCGCTCTCTGCTGCCTTAATCATCACTCGGTATGCAGACGTAATGCCGTATTCTCGAACTCGTGCCTCAAAGAATGCCTTGCGCTGTCCTGCGATTTTGCCTTTGAGTTTCGGGATTGCCTTGTCTTGCATGAGTCTGTTGAACTGCTGGCGCACCTTCTCGAAGTCTATCTTGTCTTGTTTCTTGGCTTGATTTTCCTCGTTCTTCGCCTGTGCCTGCGGCTCTGCTGCAGCGTCAGAACTTGTTTCTGACGTAGAGGCTTTAGCCTCTTTAATATTATTAAACTCTTTATTGTTTATCCCTATCCCTATCCCTATCTCATTCCCTATCCCTATCCCTATAGGTGACGTTCGTTCACGTTTGTTCACGTTCGTGCACGTTCGTGTACGTTCGTGCTCTTCTTTTTTATCCTTTTCTCTTGCCTCCTTTCGCTTCTTTTCTCGCTCCATGGCAATCTGTCGGTTGCGCTCGCATTTCTCTTCGTACCTCTCGTTGTTCCTGTCGATGTTGGCTTGTAGCGTTCTGAACAGGGTACGCATCGACCTGTCGTCGGTTTTGAACTCTTCGCCTCTGTTGGCGTAGGCGAGCAAAGCCATGAAAATCTCCCCAGCCTCTTCTTTTGTGAAGTCCTGCAGTATGTTCTCTGCGTCTTTCGTGTTGATGACGATAGAACTCTTGTCTGTATTCCTGCTCATGTTTCTGATTTTATTGTAATCACTTTCGGGAGTCGCTCTGTGGCGGCTCCCTCGGTGGTTGTTGTTATTGCTCGATAATCACAATGTTCGGTGCAGCCTCTCCAATTCGTCCAAGTACTGCGTCCATCTGGCTGTCTCGCTCCTGCACTACGATGTCGTGTGCGTCTGGGCTTACCAAGGTGCAGGAGAGGTCTTTCGGGTTAATCTCCACCTCGACCTCGAATGTGCGCTTCTCGGTTCCCTTGAAGATTGGCATGTTGACCTTGAAGCTCTTAGGCAGGTTGCTTTCTACCGTCTGTGCTCGCATGATCGTCTGGTTGCCTCGCTTGTCGTCGCTCAGTTCCAGCTCCTTGTCAATCTTAGCCTTGAAGCTGCGGAGCTCTGTTACCAGCTTCATGGCTTCCTGCTGTGTCTCGAAGTAGGTGCGGAGCTGCTTGATGCGGTCTGCCATGTCGAAGCAGCTCATGTACTCTCCTGTGTTGATGCCGAACTCCTGCATCTCGGTGGAGAGGGTCAGCGTGCCGACAATCTGATCCATGTATGCGCTGTTCTCGTCGGTGTTCAGCGTGATGGTCATTCTGTCTCTGTCCACCAGGACGTGTGCGTCTGCCGACACGATGTCGTCCTTGCGCTTCTCTACCCAGCGTGCTGGTGCGTCGATGGTACCGTGGATGGATACGTACTTTGGCTCCTTAAGTGGGAGGGCTTCTCCGAATCGGATGCAGTATCCTCCATTTCCTTCGTTCAATTCTTGGATTCTCTCGATTGCAGCCTTGGTTGCTGCGTTTTGCTCTTCTTTTGTCATTTTTAAATTCTTTTTATGTTAAACTTATTTTACTTGTCATCTGTGCCTGTCTTCTGCTGTGGCAGCTTGAAAATGTTAGGCTGCAGCTCATCGTGGCGTGCTGCTCGCTGGTAGACCAGCGTACCCTCCTTAGTGTAGTAGCCGACCTGTCTTGTCTGCTGGTCGATGAGCTTGTAGCATGGCTCCTTCACGTAGGTCGATTTGCTCTTGAGCTTGTCGGCTGCGTCCTTGATGGTGAGCTTGTAGCCCTTGATTTCTTCGTTGTACATCTGGACGGCTGCCTTCTTCGCCTCTTCCTGCTCCAGCTTTTTGATGCTGGCATCTGCCAGGGTTTCCTTCAATTTCTCGATCTGATCGCTTGGAATAGGTTTGCTGTAGCCCATGTTCTCGATGCCGTCTGCGTTGTCCTTGATGTATTGCTCTCGCTCTGCAAGGTCTTCGTATTCAAGTCCTAGATATTTCTCCATGATGTTACCTCCTTTCCTGTTGCGTAATTCGTCCATAATTCCGTGAATTGCTTTCCGCTGTAAATTGCCAGCTTCTCTGTCTTGTGTGCAAGCCGAGCCGAGATGTGCGCATACGCAAGCGACCAGGCGTAGCCCGAGTACGCAGAAGCGAGACCGCACGCCGCACCGAAGCTCGAGGCGCCGCCACCAAGCCACAGCTGAAGGTTATGTTCGTCCTTCCATGCTTCGTCCTTGTCCTCCAGCTCCTCTTTCGTCCAGAGGCAAAGGTAAGGGTAGTATCTGTATTCGTCATCGTTGGTGAAGTCTGGCTCCCAGCCCTCGTTGAGTGCTGCAGTAATGATGCCCAGCTTGAAGTATGCCGTGGCTTCCTTGTCTTCTGCTATGGCTTCCTGGATTGCCTTGAACTGCTGTACCAGCTTGTGGTCTTCGCCCAGCTCCTTGCAGGCATCCTCGAATGTCTTCACTCTCTCCGTGATAGGACGTTCGTCCTTCTTCTGTTCCTCTTCTGCATCTACGAGCTTGAGGAAACCGTCCACCCATTCGGCTTTCTTGCCTGCTGGGATCTCTACTTGAATTGTTTCTTTTTCCATGTTGTTACTTCTTTATCAAGTTTAAAACTTTTTTGAATGCTTCGTGATATCCTGTGAGCTCTTTGAACTCCTTGGCTATCATCTTTTCGTCTCCGATGATGAAGGATGCGCCTCCTGTCTTGTCTGCCATGAGAACCAAGCAGTGAAGCTCGTTCTTCTCGCTGTAGTCGTCGATAGTCTTGTAGACTCCTTCTGCCATTTTCGTGAGCTTGTCGTTCTCTCGTCCTGGCTCTACGATTTTGATTTTTTCTTCTTTTTCTTCTGCCATGTTGTAAAATTTAAATGTCAATAAATCCTTTATCGAAGTCCAGCTCCATTCCTGGGCTGGCAGCTCTCGTTGTCTTACCTGTAGCTCTCCGAACCTTGGTGATGAACTCCTTCTCGTTGCTGTTTCCATCTGAAAGGTGGATTAGGAGTATGTCCTTCGTCTTGGTGAGGTCATGTCGCTTCAAGATTCCGATGGTGTTGTCGATGCTCATGTGGCTGGTGATAACTCTTCTTCGGAGTGCTGCTGGTATGTAGCCTTCGAGGACGTTGTGGTCGAGAATCTCGTCGCTGTAGTTTGCTTCTGCCATGAAGTGGGTGATGTTCGGGAAATCGTAAGGCATTGCGTAGGTGTCCGTGAAGAACAGGATGCGTCCTGTCTCCTGGTGCTCGATGAGGTATCCTACGCATGGTACGTCGTGCTTCACCTTGAATGGCAGAATTCTAAAGCCTCCGTAAATGTAACCGCACCCATCCTTGATGGCGGTGGTTGTGGTTGCTTCCAGGTTCTTGGCTTCAATAACGGAGGGGAGAGCCAGCAGCGGTATTCCTGCCTTCTCGTATTCGGCTGCGTGTCCTGCGTGGTCGTTGTGCTGGTGTGAGATTATGCAAACTTTCACCTTTGCGATGTCCCATCCGAGTGCCTTTTTGACCTCTGCAAGGCTTATGCCTGCCTCGATGATCAGGGCTTCGCTGTCGTTCTGCAAGACGTAGCAGTTTCCCTTGCTGCTGCTTCCGAGGATTGTCATCTTCATTGCTCTTCCCTCCTATGGTTATGGCAATGGGCAGGCTCTGCTGGCTCCTGTCCCTGCGTTTGCGTTGGCAGCAGGAGCAGGTTCTGCTGCTGGATGCTGTTTATTGCTCATGTCGATGTAGCTTGCGTTAGCTTCGAGTCCCTTCGGAGCTGGTGCGGCTACCTGTTCGTCCTTGACCTCCACCGCTTCTGCATCGATAGCCTGTCTGCCTTGTGCAGCCTCTCGCTCTGCTGTCGCTTCGTCGTAGTGGTTTGGGTCGTCGTCATCGCCTGGGTCAGCGGTGCTGTCGAGGGCAATCTTGCAGGCTCGCTGGATGACGGTCTTCATGCACATCTGGTCGGTGAAGTTGGTATGTGCTCCGCTCTTGCCCTTCATGGCTCCCTGTTCCCATGCCTTCTGGATCTGCGTTCTTGTCATCACCTCGATGTGGCGTGTTCCGTCCTTGTTAATGACCACTGCGTATGCTGCGAGAATCTTGGTGTTGTCGATGTTGGCAAGGTTCGGCACATGCTTGACCAGCTGCTTCTCTCCGTTCTCGTCGATGGTGTAGACGAACTCGTCTCCTTCGTAGATGACCTGTGCGTTGACCTTGTCGATTTCTGTGTCTCGCTTTGCTCGCATGAGCTTACCCAGGTATCGCTCCTGCCATTCGAGGCGGTTGCCGTACATGATGAAGTAGCAATGCTTCTGTGGGTATTCTCCGTTGATGACCATGTTCAAGAGGGCGTTGCAAATGCTGTCCTTTGTGCAGTAGTCGATTGCCTTCTGGTGCTGCAGGTTCTCTACCGTCTGAAGGTAAAGCCAGGCTAGTTTGATGGCGTTGCCTACGTGGTAGCCCTTTGGCAGGACGACCTCGCCTGTCTCTTGCCAGCCTGTTACTCTTTCCATAATCTGTTGCGTTGTTTCTTCCTGCATGCGCTTTAAAGCGGTTGCGTTCTGTGAGGTGAGCTGCGTCTGCGGCTGCTGTCCTCCCTGTTGAGATGTTTGTGTCATAATCACTTTCTTTTTAAAATTGTTACTGAATTATCGTTAGCTCCTTGTCTCGTGAAACGATGAGGAGAATCTTCTGGCTTCTTGTCGGCAAGATGTCCGTGATGCTCTCTGCGTTGTCAATGAGCAAAGGTGCGTAGATGTCGTTGAATCGGCAGGCTGCGTTGATGATGTCGATTCCTGCATTTATCTTCTCGCTGGTCGAGAGGTCTCTGTAAGGCGTGCCGTGCATGGTGCATTCGCATGTCGTCTTGATTCCCTCTGTTGTAATGAATGGCTCGAACATTCGGAACTGAACGTTTGTGAAGAGCTTGTTGACCTTTGTCTGCAGGTCTGTAATCTTGGCGATGGTGAACTGATCGGCTGTGTAGTCCTGCTTCTCCAGGTTTGCGAGCTGCTGGTTCAAGTTCTTCTGTCTGTCCTCCAGCTCCTTGATGCGGTTCTGCTTGTCGGTGATTCGCTGTTCCTTCGCCAGCTCATCTCTGAGCTCGTCTCGGAGACGGTTCTGCTCAGCCTTGCGTTGTTTGAGGTTGGCTTCCTGCTGCACTCTGGTATCGCTTGTCTCTTCAGCTGTTCTTGCTTCAAGGGCTGCTGTTCTTGTCTTCACGTCCATCTGCAGCTGCTGGTATTCCTCATCGTCCGTGTGATAGACGAGGTTCGGTTGAGCTTCCTGCGCCTTCTTCAAGGCTTCTTCCTGCTCCTTGCGCTGCTGATCCAGCTTTACCTGTTTGTTCTTGGCGGTCTTGATGGTTGCCTCTGCGTCAGCTTTGCGCTTTTTGATTCTTGCTGCCTCTTCGTACATTGCGTCGAACTGCTTGCTCTTGTTGTCGTTGAAGTTACCCTCCATCTCTGCCTTCATGCGGTCTATGTCTTCCTGTGGGAGGCGTTGGTGGCAGGTAGGGCAGACCTCCTGGTTGTCGTCCCATGAAAATGTGGTTTGGTCGAGCTCATTCCAGCGTTTCTTGAAGTCTTCGCTTGCGATGGCTATCTTGTTGAGCTGCGCTTCCGCATCCTCGACAGCAGCCTTGGCGTTGCGGATGGATCTGTCTGTTACCTCGATTTCGTATTTGGCATCGTCGATGGCTTTCTTGTGCTTGCGCTCCTCTGCCGTGTTCTTGTCTTGGTAGCTCTGTACGATTTCCTCCATGCGCTGCTTGAGCTTGTTTATCTCGGTGCGCTCCTTTGTGCGCTCGTTGAATTCGGAATCTACGGTTCGGCTTAAGTCCGTGAGCTCCTTGTCGATGTTCTCGATGCCTTTCTCGATTTCCTTGACTCTCTTTCTTGTCAGCTCGAAGTTCTGCTTGTCTTGCTCCAGCTTCTTCAGCTCCTCGGTGTTCTCGTTGATGCGGCTTGGTATTTGCTCGATTTCCTTCTTCAGCTCGGAAATCTTGTATCGGAGCTGCTCTCGATACTTCTGAATGTCCGTTCCTGCCAGGGTCGTAAGCAATGCCTTGAAGTCCTCGTTGTCGCCTGCGATTTCTTCGTCGCTGGTGCTGCCGACCATTTTAATCAGCAGTTTGCGCTGGCTCTCTGCTGGAAGGTTCGGGAAGTATGAAGGCATTGTCAGCATTTTGAAGAGCTCCTCCTTGCAGAGGCTGTCAATGAATGCTGCATAGTCCTTTGCGGTGTACTTGTCTTCGTTGACAAAGAACTTGGTGGTGTGTCCCTTCATCTCTGCCTCCTCCTTCTTACGTGGCTTCGTCCAGGTCTCTGTTCTTACCTTTTCGAGCTTATATTCTTTTCCGTCTGCTGTCAATTCCAGCACTACGGTATTGTCGAGGTGGTGGATAACCTGTCCGTTCTCGTCTTTCGGGTCAATGCCGAAGACCTGCATTCCTTCGCTGTTCTTGTCGAACAATACCCAGCGTACTGCATCCACGATGGTGGTCTTGCCTGCGTGGTTCGCTCCCATGATCTGGGTAAGCGTTGGGTTGAAGTTGATTGTTCTCTCGCCAAGAACTCCCTTGAAGTTCTTAATGGTGATGGTCTTGAATTCGATTCTCATGCTGCTTTTACAAAATGTTGGTTAAGTGTTCTATTGCCTCTCTCAGCTCTTTTGGCATACCCTTTGTCATTTCGCTGATGTTCTTGACAAGTCTCAGCTTGGCTGCTGTTGCAAGGATGAGCTCCTTGAATGAATCCTCGTGCTGTGCGAGCTTGAACAATGCGTCGAGGAGAATCTTCTTGTCGTTTGCCTTGACCGATGCTGCGACCATTCCCTCTTTCTCGTTGTCCTCGATGGCTATGAAGATGCGAGCTTGCTTTGGTGTGTCTTGCCCCTCCATATCCTTGTCTTCGTTATTGAAGGTCTCGGCTGTCTTTGCCTGTTCCTTGAACCACTTTGTAGCTCCCTCGAACTCGTTCTCTTCTGCTACCTTCTTGTTACTAAATAATCCCATAATTTCTTCTATTTAAACGTTAAACTTATGTTACATGGCAATCTGCCAAAATTTCAAAATGTCCAGCCCCTTGTAGAATGGTCGGTTCGTACTCTTGCGGTAGTAAACCTTGATGTGACCCTTCTTGGTGTGGCGGTGCAGGGTGGTGCGGTTGATCTGCAGAATCTCGCAGGTCTTGGCGATTGTGTACCGTCCTGCTGGGTTGATGTTAGGCTGCGTCTCCGTCATCGGATACCTCCTTTCTCTTCTTAGCGTCCAGGGCTTCCATCATCCCTTTGCTTATTGCGATGAACACCGCAAAAACAAAAGCCATGAACCATTCGCCTCGAATGATGGCGGTCGCTGTCTGAGTGATTCCTAGAACCAGGGCTGATATCGCTGCTGCCCACATGATTCCTCTTTCAATCTTTTTCATATCTTGCCTCCTGTCTTTTTTGTTATTGTGATTTACTTACTTTCTCGGCAGTCTCATAAACGCCTGCCTCGACCAGAATGAAACGGACACCGCTGGTGGTGATTCCGTGCTTCTCAGCCAATGCTCGCAGTATGCGGTATGGCTTCATTCCCTGCGCTGTGAGCTTTGGTGCGAGCTCCTTGAACTCTGCGATGATTGCCTCGTTGCGCTCCTTTCTCTTCCTCTCCATTGGAGTCATCAAATCAATCTCTGTCATTTTTTCTCCTTTTTATTTTGTTATTTCAACTTTTTTGTTTACTTTTGTGCGTTGAAACGTTATTGCTAACGTTTTTCGGGTGCAAAGATAAACAATTCTATTGGTATTACCAAGAAAATTGTTGGTTTTCTTTGTTAATAAAACTTAATGCAAACAAAAGTCTTGGTTATGGACGGAAAGTCAGTAAAAGAAAAACTTCGCAGCTTGGGGGTTAATCTTGCCGAGCTTGCTACAAAATTAGGGTATGACAATGATCAGCGTCTTCATTCTCAATTGAAGGCTGCTGACGTTAAGAGTGGATTGCTTGAAGACGTCGCTCGTGCCATAGGCTGCGATGTGTCATTTTTCTATGGTGGCTCATCCATTCCTGGCTCTAATGATGCCAATGCAGGAGGTGGAACTGCTGTTGCTGGTGTCGGAAACAATGTGAATAATTCAGATGCTCTTCTTCGAGCTTTTGACGAAATTGCGGCTCAGCGTCGTTTAACGGAAAAGGCACAGGCGCAAGTGGATGAGCTTCTGTCGTTGGTTAAAGTGTTGTCTTGTAAATAATGTGCTTATGAAAAAGGTTTTAATGTTTGTTTCGGTTTGTGTCTTTCTTGCTTCTTGCAATACGAAAACTCCAGAGCAGGCTGCGCAGGAGGATTTGGATCGTACTATGCGTGAATATGAGTCCTCTCAGATGGCTCATGAAAAGTACATCGATTCTCTCGTGAATGTTGCGGTTGGTCTCGAGGGTGAAACCTTGGTTAGGAATCGTAGCCATGCTCTTTCCATCCTTCGCTCTGAATATCCGCAGCTGAACGACAAATGGGATAAAATTGAGGTCTCAATCGCAAATTGCGAAATTTGGGACGAGGATTATTAAATGTTTGGGTTATGCAAAGTGTTGAATCTGTCAAGGTTGCCTGTCGGTTCTTCCTGGCTCTTCGTCTGCTGAAGGAGCAGCGTGTGATTCGTGGAAAGAAAACCTTCACCGACCGCTATGGTATTAATCGGTGGAACATGAACAGCTGCGAGAAGGATCCGTCTCGTGATTTGTTCCAGCTGTCCTGGCTCACCTATCTGGTTCGTGATTATGGTGTTTCCGCTCGCTGGCTCCTCCTTGGTGAGGGTGCTTTCCTGGAGCGTGATTGCGTCTCTGCGAGTGTTAAAAATGGGGCTTGCGTGAAAAATGCGTGCAGTTCAGAAATGGCTGTTTTGTAAAGTGTTGAAAAATAAACGATTACGGATTGAGGGTTCACGCCTGGAAAGCGTGTAACCGGCAAAACCGGTTCGGGGGTTCGAATCCCCCTC
>OBLI01000241.1_pt1 | contig 59464 bp, 45 predicted proteins | sample 1519701 | NCBI WGS metagenome assembly OBLI01 (sample SAMEA3663005, study PRJEB22513) | pig gut metagenome | biome: pig gut; feature: pig-associated habitat; material: faeces | place: France | collected 2012
GCTTGCTCAATGACCGAGGCGCGAAGGAGGAAGACGGTTGTCAACCGACGCCAAGCCGGGAGTCATGAGCTTGCTCAATGACCGAGGCGCGAAGGAGGAAGACGGTTGTCAACCGACGCCAAGTCCTTCCTTTATATATAAATGAGAAAGAAGACAAACGGGAGTGAGGATGTCTCCCTGACTCCGTTTGTCTTCTTTCTCATTATGTCTATTTGCGTTTTATTCAGTTCTCATGTCCTCATCCTCCTCCACATGTGATAATTGTTCTTGGGCATGTGTGGGTGAGAGAGAGGATGGGACAGCGAGACGATGCTGCTTATTCTGCTGCGAGACGTGCCTTAATGGCCGCTGTCTCAGCCTCGTAGCCAGGCTTCTCGAGCAGGGCGAACATATTCTTCTTGTATGCCTCGACACCAGGCTGGTTGAAGGCGTTGACACCAAGCAGCTGTCCTGATATGCCGCATGCTATCTCGAAGAAGTAAATGAGCTGTCCGAAGTTGTATGCGTCGAGGCGCTCTATGGATATGAGGATGTTAGGCACTCCGCCGTCGACGTGTGCTAGACGTGTTCCGAGCTCAGCGTTCTTGTTCACCTCGTCTATGCGTTTGCCTGCGAGGAAGTTGAGTCCGTCAAGGTTCTCCTCGTCATGGGGGAAGAGAAGGCTGCGCTCAGGGTTCTCGACAGAGATGCATGTCTCGAAGATGGTGCGCTCGCCGTCCTGTATCCACTGTCCCATGGAGTGGAGGTCGGTAGTGAAGTCGCATGATGCGGGGAAGATACCCTTGCCATCCTTGCCCTCTGACTCGCCGTATAGTTGTTTCCACCACTCGGCGTAGAAATGCAGTTTAGGCTGGTAGTTGATGAGTATCTCTATCTTCTTCCCGTTCTGGTAGAGTGCGTTGCGTGTGGCGGCATATATGGCTGCAGGGTTCTCCTCGAATGGTACGTCGATGCCACACTGCTTCTCCATCGCAACAGCGCCAGCCACGAGCTGCTCGATATCGATGCCGGCACATGCAATAGGAAGGAGTCCTACTGGTGTGAGCACAGAGAATCGTCCGCCTACGTTGTCAGGGATGATGAACGAGCGGTATCCCTCTTTGTCGGCACATGTGCGTGCCGCACCTTTCTTCGCGTCGGTGACAGCAACGATGAGGCCTCGTGCCGCCTCTTTGCCTACCTGTGCCTCGAGCTGTGTCTTGAGTAGACGGAAAGTGAGGGCTGTCTCTGTTGTTGTGCCTGATTTTGAGATGTTGATGATGGCGAATGTCTTGCCTTTCAGATACTCAGTGAGCTCAGAGAGGTAGTCCTCGCCAATATTGTTTCCTGCAAAAACTACTGCTGGGGTCTTCTCATCCTTCACGAGCCATGCGAAAGAGTTCTGCAGACCTTCTATGACAGCTTTTGCGCCGAGGTAAGAGCCTCCGATACCTGCCACGACGATAACCTCTGCCTTTGAGCGGAGGTCGGCTGCGACAGCCTTCACCTCAGCGAGGAACTCTGCGGTAATGGATGATGGGAGATGGAGCCAGCCGAGGAAGTCATTGCCTGGCACAGTGCCGTCCTCAAGACCTTTCTGGGCGTTTGCTACTTGCTCCTTGAGAGCCATGACAGCTCCAGCAGGAAGAAACTGCTGGGCCTTTGTGATGTCTAAAGAGATATTTTTCATATGTTGATATATTGTTTGAGTTATGGTGGATGCTATTAATCAGTTTTCGCAGATTTGCCCCGCTCTTGTCGCTGTGGGGAGAGTGTCGGTCTATGGATGAATCGATGCTGGCATCATGCCCCCCTGTCAGCTGGTACAGCATGCGCCAGAGAGAATGCGAAAGATGATAGAGTAGGGAGAGACCCTTGGCTACAATGATTTTTTCCTCCAATGGGGTGGGGGAGATTTGTCTTGTGTAGAGGGGCTCTGGCCGCCGGGGGAGACAATCAATAGCCATCCCCCCAGCTCCATCACCTTGATATCTGTCCGGTCGTATTGTGTTACGGTGTTCGGGGGCAGAGGTCCTTTTGGGGACTATCCCTCCATGAGCTTGCGGTATCGTGGGCGCTTTATCTCGTCAGTGCCGAGACGCTGGGCCTTGTTTATCTCATAGTCAGAATAGCTTCCCTCGAAGAAGAAAACCTCCCCGTTGCCCTCGAATGCGAGGATGTGTGTGCAGATGCGGTCGAGGAACCAACGGTCGTGTGATATCACCACGGCACATCCGGCAAAAGTCTCAAGACCTTCCTCAAGCGCACGCAGCGTGTTGACATCGATATCGTTCGTAGGCTCGTCGAGCAGGAGCACATTGCCCTCCTGCTTCAGGGCGAGGGCGAGCTGCAGGCGGTTCCGCTCTCCTCCTGACAACACTCCGCAGAGTTTGCCCTGGTCATTGCCAGAGAAGTTGAAGCGGCTTAGGTAGGCTCGTGCGTTGACATCGCGTCCGCCCATGCGGAAAGTCTCCACTCCCTGCGATACCACCTCATAGACAGTCTTCTTCGGGTCTATGTCCGTATGCTGCTGGTCTACATAGGCCAGCTTTACAGTCTCGCCGACTTCGAATGTTCCGTTGTCAGGAGTCTCAAGTCCCATGATGAGGCGGAAGAGTGTTGTCTTGCCTGCACCGTTAGGGCCTATCACGCCTACGATGCCATTGGGAGGGAGCATGAAGTTAAGGTCCTTGAACAGCACTTTCTCTCCGAAAGCCTTTGCGACATGCTCTGCATTGAGCACCTTGTTGCCGAGGCGTGGTCCGTTGGGGATGAATATCTCAAGTTTCTCCTCACGTTCTTTCTGCTCTTGGTTGAGCATTGCGTCGTAAGAGTTAAGACGTGCCTTGCCCTTGGCCTGACGTGCCTTCGGTGCCATGCGTATCCATTCAAGCTCGCGCTGCAGGGCTTTCTGGCGTTTTGATGCTGTCTTCTCCTCCTGTGCCATGCGTGTTGTCTTCTGGTCGAGCCATGAAGAGTAGTTTCCTTTCCATGGAATACCCTCTCCGCGGTCGAGCTCGAGTATCCACTCGCTGACATCGTCAAGGAAGTAACGGTCGTGTGTGACGGCAATAACTGTCCCCTCATACTGCTGCAGATGCTGCTCGAGCCAGTCGATAGACTCTGCGTCAAGGTGGTTCGTAGGCTCGTCGAGCAGGAGCACGTCAGGTTTTTGCAGCAGAAGTCTGCAAAGAGCGACACGGCGTCGCTCTCCACCAGAGAGCTTGTCGACAGCCCAGTCGCCTGGAGGACAGCGTAGTGCGTCCATGGCACGTTCCAGACGTGAGTCCATGTTCCATGCGTCGGTTGAGTCGATGATATCCTGCACCTCGGCCTGTCTTGCCATGAGGCTGTCCATCTTGTCGGGGTCTGAATAATACTCTTCGAGCCCGAACTTCACGTTTATCTCGTCATATTCTTTCAGTGCGTCATAGACATGCTGCACTCCCTCCTGCACATTTTCCTTCACGGTCTTTGTGTTGTCGAGAGGAGGGTCCTGTGGCAGATAGCCGACAGTGTAGCCTGGGCTCCATACGACATCGCCTTGTGTCGGCTGTTCCAGTCCGGCTATAATCTTCATGAGTGTTGATTTTCCAGCACCGTTGAGACCAACGATACCAATCTTCGCTCCGTAGAAGAAGGAGAGGTAGATATTCTTCAGAATCTGTTTCTGGTTCTGTGGGATAATCTTGCTGACTCCCACCATCGAGAAGATGATTTTCTTGTCGTCGACTGTTGCCATTATGTTTTGAGTTTGGTATTTGTATTATTTTCCGTCGTCTTGTCTTTTGCCACGTGGACATATTGGATATGTCACCTGTCAGTCTTCTTTCCCCCCAACTCTTTGCCTTGGGAGGGCGACGAGATGTCATGTGTCTTCACCCCATGCATCCCGGGCGTCGTGTCCTTGTCTCCCCTTATGGTGTGTAACATTATGTCGGGGCTGAGTGTCGTGGCGTTGGGGATATTGGGGTGTTGTTTCTTATGTATGCCCTTTGGGGTAGTGTGGGGTCATTTCCATTCCTCGCTGTTCACCATTCCCTCCACGCTCTCCTCAATCCTGTCAGGGAGATTGCAGAAGAAGTCATATCCAGTGCGGCTCTCGAGCTCGTTGACCGTTATCATATACTTCGTGAGGTCTTTGCTGTTGTCAGGCTTGTGCTCTGCCCAGAAAGCCATAGCCTGGTATACTCCTGCCGCTGTGCGTTTCAGTATTGCCATAAAGAAATATTTCGGTACAGGCATGCGCAGCCCCTCATTGCTCCGTCCTGTCGACGGGTTCTTGTCGAGGACACCTGACTTCCTAATGCCATTGATGTTGACATCGCCTATTGTGCCGCCCTTGCAGATATACATTGTGCCACCGTTGTTGACGACAGCGTCCCGCCATGTCCTCACACGGCTTTCCATAGTAGCCCACACGGCAGCGTTGAACGAGTTTATTTGTGGGTGCATGTTTGAGAGGAAGAAAGTTTGCCCGTTGACATCCATCGAGCAGATACGGTCCTCTGATGCGCATATATGTCCGCGGTCATAGCCAGTGCTACGGTAGTCTGCCAGCTCTGTGCGGTAGGCCTCTGGTATGTTGGGATCGGGCTGGAAGGGGTCGCCGGTCCATTTTGTTCCCATCCATGTTGCGCCGTCCCAATTCTTGCGTTCCCATCCCTTGGTGCTGTTAGTCTTTGTCCACTGCCAGCATGTCCAGCGTTGCGCACGGCGCATGCAGTCCCATTCGAGAGAATACACCACACCTATCCCTGGGTCAGTCTTTGTTATGATGAGGTAGTTTGTGCCGTTCTCCACGTGAGGCATCTCTATGTTTGTGGCGTATGTTGATTTTGCTGTTGTGTTCGCATTGACGTTAGTCGACAAATCGCCGGTAGTCTCGTTGTCATCGCCGCAGGCGGAGAGGAATATCGTCAGCAGGCAGAGTGCCGCCACTCTTCTTATGCCTGCCAGGGATATATCGCCTCCGTAATGTCTGCTGTGTTTATATTTGCTGATGGGTTGAAGGGTCATGTTTTAGTGTTGAATGATAATGTTGCTGACTGCAAAAGTACATTTTTTTCTTGAATATCCAAAATAAACGGCTGTATAAAATTCTCTTTTTTCTTATTTGTCATATAATCTTATCCTCTCAGCGCTTCCCTTGTGTCTTTATGTAGAGCAATTATGCAACAACATGCTCTGTGCTTTTCTTCCCGTCAGATATTCTGCCTTATGTATGTGTCTTGTGATTCGTTGGTGGCTTATTCTTGCGTTGTGTCTCGGGACGATTACTCTGCAATGTCCTGGCAACATAATAAAACGACACACCTTCCCCGCAGTTTGCCATTCCATGATATATGGTATGACAGAGAGGTTGGTGTGTCGTTTTAGAATGTCTGATTCCGCTAATCTTGGATTTGCTGTATTATTATTTCTTCACCAGTTTGGCGTCGTCAATCAGTACATCCTGAGCTGTTGCGTATGACGAGCCTTTCGGGTTCATGACCACGAGGCATACGGTAGTGTCTTTCTCGAGTGTGAACTCATATGTGACGAGAGTCCACCCTGTGGTGATTGAAGCATAGCCTCCGTAAACATAGTTTCCTACAGAGCCGCCCTCTACGGGTACATATCCCGGGCGCACCTGACATGTCTCGCTTGTGGTGGCCTTTGCATAGAATGTGAAGACATATGTGCCAGCTTTCAGCTCTGTCTCCTTGTATGCTATACGTTTGTTATACTTGTCCCCTGTCTTCACGCAGACAGAATAAGAGCCACCATGTGCGTCTGTGCTCTGTGACAGTGTTGCGTTGCTTGCTGTCGATGTGCTCTTCCAGTTGTCCGGTAGTCCGCCTGTCCATGACTCGAATCCTCCGTTAGACAGCAGGCTTCCCTCATCCGGTGTTGTTGAGCCGCCTGTGTTGTCACCGCCTCCGGTGTTATCGCCTCCGGTATTATCGCCACCTGTCGGCTCTGTCTTGCCGTTGAGCGAGTAGAGGTAAGCCTCGCCCTGTGCTGTCTCAGGAGTGTTGCCATAGTAGTTTGTCAGTTTGCCATAGATGACAACCTCGTCGCCGATGTTAAGCAGCTCGCCTGCTGTGTACTTCTGGTTGCCGAGGTAGAGGATGCGGAATGCGTAGAACTGTCCCGCCTCTGTCCCATCGTCAGAGATATAGAACGATGCGTTACCATACTGTGTGCCGAACTGCTCTTTAACAGAAACGACCTTTCCCTTGATATAGTATGACTGCTCAGACTTGGCGTTGGCGTCGAGCTTCGATGCCTCCTTGTTTGCTGCCACGCTGTTGAATGGGTCGTCCTTCGTGCCTGTTCCCTTTGCCTCTCCCTCTACTGGAGTCTCTGTCGAGCCTGTCTTGCCGTTGAGCGAGTAGAGGTATGCAGAGCCCTGTACAGTCTCCGGGGTGTTGCCCTTATAGTTTACGACCTTGCCGCAAACGACAACGTCGTCGCCCACTTTCACCTGCTCGTCGGCCGATGTGAACTTCTTGTTTCCGAGATACAGAGCTCGCCATACCTTGAATGTGTTCTTGTCTGTCCCGTCCTCAGATATTGTGTATGAGCCGTTGCCATAGTTTGTGGTGTATTCCTCCTCTATCGAGACAATCTTACCCTTAATGTAAATTTCCTCTGTGGAGTTGACATCGGCATCGAGTGCTGAGGTGTACTGGATTGCCGCATAGGCATTGAATGGGTTTGCGAGTGTTCCGTCGCCTTCAGCCACACCTTCTGGAGTCTCAGGCTCTGTTGGCTTTTCCTCTGGCATATCGTAAGGCATTGGCACATCCTCACAGCTTTGGAATGTCATGGCAGCTATAGCCAGGGCCATGATGCTATAAAATATTTTCTTCATATCGTAAGATGGTTGTTGTTGTGTTCTTTTTGTTTTTGTTTCGTTATGGGGGCGTGGTTATTCTGCGGCTGGCTTTACGTCGTCGGCTGTCCTGAGCTGTATCTGCCATGTGCTGCTGTACCGGGTGAAGATGCCTGTTATGTCAACTTTCCCTGTAGGCATTGTCTCAGCGGCGAATTTCGCGCTCGTCGAGGTGTAGACCACTACCGATGACGGATATCCGCTTATGGTCTGGCTGATGGAGAAGTCAGAACCGTTCTCTGGAGCCCATGTCGCGCTGCCGTCGGCGTTCTTCAGCGTTGCGCCCTTTATTGTCATCAGGCGTCCGGCATAGAGGTCGATATTCTTCTGTATATCGGCTGTGAACTCAATGGGCTGTATGTTCGCTGCCGTAGGGTCTGGCTGTCCTATGAGCTTGAAGTGTTTCTGCCATAGGTTGGGGTCCATACGTCCGGGGTATGTGTTGCCGCTCGATGTAGTGTAAGGTGTGCCTATCTGGCGCTGGTAGCCGTATGTGCCTATATACAGGTCCTTGAGATTCAGGAGAATCTCCTGTCCGACGGGGAGATACGAGAACATACCTCCTGAGTAGACGCAGACGAGAATCGCCTCTCCGTTCTCATCCTGTAGTGCCACCTTATTATATATGTTGCCACCTATGTCGTTCCCCGCTACACGCAGCTTCAGCTGTATGTCGTCGTCGACACGCTGGTAGTCACGGTATTGTTTCAGCACATTGCGGTATTTCGGGCTGTTGCGCAGCTGTTCGAGGGTCCACACATTGCGCTCTGTTATGGTGTCGTTGCCGTATGCTGACTGTGGCGTGACATTGTCCATGTCGCCGTATCCACCATCCTGACAAGCCGTCAGGAGCGATGCCGCCATGAGCATAGTGGCTGATAGAATCATGATTTTCTTCATTGTCTCTGTCCTCCTGTGGTTTGTTTTTTAGAATTTGTATGTTATGTTGAGCATTCCGTTTGTGCCGTAAGCGTAGAACTTCTTAGGGTTCTGGAGGAAGCTGTATACGCGTGCTCCTGACATTGAGCCGTCGGCATTTGTGGTGTAGCTTGAGCGTGCCTGCTCGTATCCTCCTGTGCATATCTTGATATTGTTCAGGATGTTTGTCACAGAGAGGTTTATCGACAGTGAGCCACGCTTCAGGTATATGTTCTTGCCTATAGAGCCGTCGAGCATCCATCCTCCGCGGCCCTCTGACTGTGCAGGAGAGTTGACGACTGTTATGAGATTGCCGTTCTCGTCGACACCTGTCGTTATGAGTCCCTGTAGCTGCAGCGACGACTCGTAGCGGAGTGATGGCGACCATGAGAGGTATATGCGGTCGTAGTAGTTGGCGTTGAGGTCTATGTACCAGCCGCCGGAGTGGTAGCTGAGTCCGAGTGATGTCGCTGTGAGTGGTGTGCCGCTCTCGCGCATGTTCTTGCTGTATACGAGGGTCTCGTTATACTTACCGCTTGTCGACATCATGTAGCGTGCGTTACAGTTGTCTATGTATTTCGCCTCAGACAGAGTCCCGAGGGCGACGAAGTCAAGTGCTGAGGTCAGCTTCACCTTCAGTCCGGCCTCGACACCATAGTATTCTTTCTTCACTCCTGTCATAGAGACGTATGTGAATGAGTTCTCGTCGTCGAAATAGTAGTTCTGCCATTCTGTGCCATGGTCTATGTGTGAGTAGTAGGCAGAGAGGTTGAGAGCCACGCGTGACATCTTCATCTGGTAGCTCAGCTCAGAGCTGAAGACTCTCTCGTTATGAAGGTTTGTGACAAAGTCGTTGTTCACCTCTGGCGCTGCGAACGCTGCCTGTGCCTGTGGGGCGCGCCACTCGTAGCCAGCGCCGAGCGACAGTGCGTGTCCACGGCCGATGTTGTATGTCATGGCTATCTTTCCTCCGCCGTCGCCGAATTTCGCTGTGCCTGATTTCCCGTATGAGTTATTGGCCGCGAGACCGTTGCGCATACGTCCGTCACGCTGCATGGTGATGTAGCTTCCCTTTGCTCCGGCGAGGAGATGGAGGCGTCCTATGTTCGCTGTGTATGCCGCCCAGATGTTGGCGCGGCGCAGATTGAGGTAGTAGTCGTACCCGAAAACATCGCCCTCGTCGATAGCCTTGCCTGGATTGTTGAGGTCATACTGCACATTGTCAGAGATGTATCCGTAGCTGCTGACAGCGTATGTGTTGATGTTGTAGAAATGGTCTGCCCCGAGGAGGTCCTCCATTGTCTGGTAGTGGCGTGCGTGGTTCATGCCGAGCCCTATGCCAGCAGTGAGGTGCTGGTTGCGTGTGATGTCGTAGTTGAGTGTGGAGTTCAGCTGCAAGGTGAGGGCGTCGTTGTGCTTCGCCTGCTGGAAGTACATGGCCTGCCCGGCATATTTCTGCTCGGTAGAGGCGTCGCTCCATTGGCTGTTGACACTCTTGTTGGCAGCATAGAGACGGTCCCAGTTTATCTGTCTGTTAGCCTCTGACGCTGTGAAGAAGTTGTATGCGTTCTGCCATGCCTCGAACGAGTAGTCGTTGTTGCGCTGGTTATCGGGGTTCCACACGTCGTAGTAGTTTGACGGGAGTCGTTTCCAGTAGTCCGGGCTTGGGTTGTCAGAGTTGTTGTAGTTCAGCTTTGACGATTTGTACATGGAGTATCTGCCGCCGAGGGTTGTCGTCAGCTTCATGTTGTCGGCTATCTTCCAGTCCCATGTGAGGAGGGCCGATGGCGAATAGTCGTTGACGATGCGTGAGTTCCTTATTTTCCCGTTCTGGTATCCCCAGTAGGGGTTGTATGTGTTTGAGTTAGCCAGCCAGTAGCTCTCGTCGGTCGCGCCGCCCTGTCCTGCTCGCTCTGTAGGGTTGCCCCATGTGGCGAAAGATATGCTGTGGTTCATGTTCAGTATCTTCTCCACACCGAAGAAGTAGCTCAGCGCGTTATAGAATGTACCCTTCACGTATGCTGTGCTGGTGTTCGCCCACCGGTATGTGACGCTGGCCGACAGAGCCCATCCCTTGTCGTTGAATCCGCTGTTGTATGTGTACATGCCGCGCATCGTGTAGTTGCGGTTGGCACCTGCAATGCTGACACGGTGGCCTGTCGCCATGGAGCCGGCGCGGAAGTTATAGTTGTTAGACCCTCCCATGGCTGTCAGCGAGAAGAGGTTGTCCTCATAGGGCAGTGACTGCTCCACGTTACGTGTCTGGTTGTTCAGTCCGCCTACTAACGAGTATCGGAACTGTCCTGTCTCCATGTCATTCAGCGACATGCCGTTGACATAGATGTCATTGTACTTCTGGTTGAAAGCCCTGTAGCGGAAACGCACGGGCGAGAACAGATAGCCTACCTCAGAGGCGTAGATATTGTTTGACGAGCCGAGGATGGTGACATTCTGTGACATGTCATCGTCCTCGCCAAGCTGTGCCTCGGTGAAGGTGAAGGTCTCGCTGTCAGATGGCGGTTGCTGTGTGCCTGTCTTGTCGTCGCCGGTCTTCCCGACCTGAGCTGCGGCTATCTGTGCCAGGCATATCATCGCCAAAAACATTGTTAGCTTCTTGTGCATGGTATAATGGTTTTGTTGAATATTACGTCTGTCGGGGATATCTCCTGTGTCCTCTTTGTTGGCCATGGTGATGGTTGCGTGTGCAGTGCGGGTGTCACTCTGCCGTCCTTGAGGTTATCTGCATGTGTTGTCTTTATGTTGTGAGTGTTGTCCTGCTGTCCCGGCATTATCTGGAAAAATGCCGCTTAAGCTTGTCTTCCATGGCATGGCAGAAATTCAGGTGAACATCTCTGCAAAGATAATTATCTTTTCCGATACTTCCAAATCTTGGTGTGTTTTTCTTCTTTTGTGGCCTTGTTTTTCAGCTTTTGGCCTTACTTTTCTTGTGGGTATGGGGCGTTTTGCCGCTGCTTGTTAGCCTGTTGTGCCTTTCCCTTCTCCCCATCCTCACCCCCACGGAAAACCGTGGGGAACAGTGGCTCTGTGTTTTCTCTCTGTGTTTGTGGTGGTTTCCTGCCCCACGGAAAACCGTGGGGAACGGTGGATTTGTGTTTCCGCTCTGTGTTTGTGGCGGTTTCCTGCCCCACGGAAAACCGTGGGGAACGGTGGCTCTGTGTTTTCGCTCTGTGTTTGTGGTGGTTTCTTGCCCCACGGAAAACCGTGGGGAACGGTGGCTCTTGCCTCTGGCTTACAGCCTGACGTCGGATATGTCGACGAGGTTGTTCACGATGGCGTATATCGTCAGTCCGGCTGGAGAGTGTATCTGCAGCTTGCGGGCTATGTTGCGACGGTGTGTGACGACGGTGTTCAGCGATATGAAGAGGTTGTCGGCGATTTCCTTGTTCGACATCCCCTGGGCCACACCTACCACAATCTCCTTCTCCCTCTCTGACAGTTCCTCCGCTTTGTCTGACGATATCATCCTTGATATTCGCTGGCTGACGTCGCTTCGTCTCAGCTGCTGTTCGATGCGTCTGACAGCAGGCACGAATATAGTCTCCTCTATCTGTGCGTGTATCTTCAGCCACTCCTCGTTGTTATACAGGTTGTAGAGGGCCTGTATGAGGTGGTTGCCTGTCCGGCTGTCCGATGGCAGATAGCGTATGATGATGCTTTTCAGCTCGTGCAGGGTCTTGTCTGTCTTACGGTGGTTCTTTATGAAATTGTCTATGCTGTACGATGTGTCAGGGTATCCGTCAATGAGCCTGTCGACATACATGAATATTGTCTCCTCCTCGTGTCTCATATGGTCGGCCACCTCATGGGCGTAATTGTCGTACAGCCTCATGATGAGAGTGGCGAGGCGGTCGTTCTTGTCGAGGATGTCAGTGAGTTGCCGGCGTAAGTATGGCAGCTGGAAGTCGAGGTAGTAGTCGTGGGATGCGCGCAGGAACTTCAGTATTGTCTGTGCCGAGAGACGGTCGTCGTCGAAGTCGCGCCACCCGTTTATCGTGAAGTTGACGATGGCGAGGAATGTGTAGCTGTCCACTTCCTGCTCCGCGCAGACCTCTCCGACGGTCTTCTCGCCGAATCCGAGTCCGATGCCGAAACGCCCAAGACTCTGTAGAGTGTTGTAGTTGTCTGAGATGATTGACGCCATGCGGTCGCCATCCTCGTATATCTTGTTTACCTTCATCCTGATATCTTTTTTCTGCGTTGTCCGCTGCCATGCAGCCGTCTGCATGTTCTCGGGCGCAAAGTTAGCGTTTTTTTCTCTTTCCTGCAATACCTATAAATTGGTATTCTCTTTCTGCTGTCCATATTACCTGCTTTTAGGTATTTCCGTGCCGGTGCATTATGTGTAACTTTGCACCCCCAAACAATTTCATTATGCGAGAAATAAAAGTAAATCACCGAATGAGGACATTGCTCCTCTCTGTTTTGTCCATTTTTGTTCTGCCTGTCCATGGTCAGGCAGACAGTGATGATATGCTGACACGCACTCTTGAGGCTGTCGTTGTCTCGTCCAACCGTAACGAGACCACCCGCCGCATGGCTCCGACACTCGTCAGCGTGATAGGCGAGAACCTTTTCGCCACTACCAACTCTGCCACACTCTCGCAGGGACTCAACTTCCAGCCCGGTGTGCGTGTGGAGAACAACTGTCAGAACTGTGGTTTCCAGCAGGTGAGGATAAACGGCCTTGACGGCCCTTACACACAGATACTCATTGACTCACGCCCCATCTTCAGCTCTCTTGCCGGTGTCTACGGTCTGGAGCAGATACCGGCCAATATGATTGAGAGGGTCGAGGTGATGAGAGGAGGAGGGTCGGCACTCTATGGCTCCTCGGCCATCGCTGGCATCATAAACATCATCACAAAAGAGCCGAAGCGCAATTTCGCGACATTCTCACACACCCTGACAGGCCTTGGAGGCAGCTCGGCGTTTGACAACCACACGACGCTGAACGCCTCGCTTGTCACGGACAACCGCAAGGCAGGGCTCTACCTCTTCGCGCAGAACAGGGAGCGCGGGGGCTATGATGCCGATGGCGACGGATACACGGAGCTGTCGAGGATAAAGGGGCAGACACTCGGCATGAGGTCGTTCATAAGGCTGGCCGACTACCAGCGCCTCACTCTGGAGTACCATCACATAGAGGAGATGCGCCGTGGTGGAGACAACATAAAGCGCCCGCCGCACGAGGCGAGTGTGGCAGAGCAGACCGAGCACGCCATAAACACCGGCAGCCTGAAATATGACTGGCAGACAGCCGACAGCCGTCACAGTCTCTCGGCTTACGCCTCGGCACAGCACATACACCGCGACAGCTATTACGGCGGAGGGTATGACATGAACGCCTATGGCACCACCCGCGACATGACATGGATGGCCGGGGCGCAGTATAACTATGAGTTTGAGCGCTGCCTCTTCATGCCTGCCACGCTGACAGCCGGCGTGGAGTATAACCATGATGACCTCCACGACGACATGTGGGGATACCAGCGCACCACCGACCAGCAGATAGGCATCGCCAGCCTCTTCGTCCAGAACGAGTGGAAGACACGGCGCTGGGGCCTGCTCTTGGGCGGGAGGCTCGACAGCCACTCGCTCATAGACCACGTCATCTTCAGTCCGCGCGCCACGATGCGCTATAACCCCACAGACAATGTGAACATCCGTGCGAGCTATTCATGGGGCTTCCGTGCGCCACAGGCATTCGACGAGGACCTCCATGTGGCCAATGTCGGCGGCACAGTCTCCATGATACGCCTCGCCGACGACCTCACCGAGGAGAAGTCGCAGAGCCTCAGTCTCTCGGCGGATATGTACCGCACATGGGGCGCGTGGCAGGCCAATCTCCTCGTTGAGGGGTTCTACACTACTCTCTCTGATGTCTTCGCGCTGCGAGAGACAGGCTATGTCGACGGCATACTCATGAACGAGCGCTATAACGAGGATGGGGCGCGTGTCTACGGACTGACAGCCGAGGGACGGCTCGAATACCGTGACAGGCTGCAGATGCAGATGGGAGTGACCGTGCAGGAGGCACGCTACAAGTCGCCACGACAGTGGAGCGACGACCCCGAGGTGGGCCAGGAGCAGCGCATGTTCCGCACACCGCGCACATACGGTTACCTCTCTCTCTGCTATCGTCCGACACATCATTTCCAGATGTCTGTGTCAGGAACATACACCGGCTCCATGCTCGTCGAGCACAGGGCGGGATATATCGGGGCGGACAGAGTGGAGAAGACACCATCGTTCATGGACATGGGAGTGAAGCTCGCCCATGATTTCCATCTGTATAAAGGTGTGGAGCTGGAGCTCAATGCCGGCGTGCAGAATATCTTCAACGCCTACCAGAAGGATTTCGACCAGGGTGCCGACCGTGACTCGGGCTATATCTACGGCCCGTCTATGCCACGCTCATGGTTCGTGGGGCTGAAGATGAGCTTCTGACAGACACTCCCCCTCTGGCATCCAGCCATGCGTCGGTGTGGCTCAGATGACAGCTTATGATAACACCTGCTGGCCGAAATGGGCAGAATATGACGAGGGCACCGGGAAGCGCGAACAAGCTTCCCGGTGCCCTCGTTCTGTGTCATTGGGCCTCCTTGACAAGATATATCACTGTCGGCAGATGGTCAGAGAATCCGTCAAGCCATTGTCCTCCGGCATGGGTCCTCTTAGGGTTGCCCTTGTATTTCCCCTCAGTCTGGAAGAGATAATCGCGCCTGAAGATTTGCTGCTTGAAGTATTTCAGAGTCGTGAAGTCGCGCTTGCCATTATAGTTGAGGAATTCTGGCGATACGAGAATCTGGTCGAAGAGGTTCCACTGTCCGTCATACCGCAGAGTGCCTGTCCCGCTCTTCAGAATGCTTATCCAGGGGTTGAACATGTCCCCTTCGCCGACATCGTCAATCTTCTCCTTGCCTCTCAGTCCCTCGGTCATAGAGCGGTCAGTTGGGTCGTCGTTCATATCGCCCATGACAATGAACTTCATCCCCGGCTCTTCCTCGCGTATCTTGTTCATTATCGCTGTTATCTGCTCAGCGCCCGCCACACGCTTCGCATCGCCAGGACGGAGACGTGAGGGGAGGTGAGTGACGATGATGCAGACATCGTCGCCGGCAATCTTCCCGAACACCGTGAGGAATCCACGAGTCTTGAATGTCGTGTCGGCATCCTCGTAGGGGTAGAGCATGGTGCGGGTTGTGTCCGCGTCAAAGAGTGAGGGGTTGTACAGCAGGCCGCAGTCGACGCCACGTGAGTCGACACCCTCAAGGTGGATAAACCTCATGCCACGCTCTGCAAGAGCCGGCTGTGAGCAGAGGTCGGTGAGCGCGCGTGCGTTCTCAACCTCGCTGACACCTATCGCCGCACAGCCCTTCGGTAGGCGGTCGGTGGCCATCTCAGAGAGAACACGCGCCATGTTGTGGAGCTTGTGAGAGTATTTCAGGCCGTTCCATTTGTACGAACCGGTAGGCAGGAAGTCATAGTCACGCTTCCCCTCGTCGTGACATGTGTCGAAGAGGTTCTCAAGGTTGTAGAAGCCCACCGCGTACATGGCGTAGCGCTTCTCCTGCGCCGTCATGCTGATGACGAGGCAGAGGAATAATGCTGAAAGCAACGTTTTCATTGAGCCAAAAGACCAAAGAGAGCTTGCGCGCTTTGGCTTGGCGGGAAATGGTCGGATGAAATCCAACAATGTCTGTTTCTTCATGGATATACTTAGTATTGTTTGTTGTCCTTTGTTGGCGTTGTTTGTCGTCCTTTGTTGGCATTGTGCGCCTGCTCCGGGCATGACGCCTTGCGGGCATTATGTCGTGGCAAAGGTAATAAAAAATCGTGACAGACGCCAAACGAAAAGCCGTTTTTCTTCTCATCACGGGTCAAAAAAAACTGTTTGCCGCTTTTTCCAGAGTCATTCAGTGAGTATGGGGGCGCCTCTTCAGCCTCTCCCCTCCAGCCTCTGCCCGCGTCTAAAGGCTCCGTGTGCTTGTTGTCTCCGCCCTTGCCGACCCAGGCTTCTGCGCCCTTTGTCCGTCGGCATGCATGCCTTCCGCCTTTTCTTTGTTTATCCTTTCGATAGAATGTCCAGCTCCCCGTCGTGGGGGTATGCTTGAATGGTTGTCCTTGCGTCCGTCCAGCTTTGAGCATCCAGCTTTTTCTCATCGTGGAGATTATGGGCGATGATATGCCCACACATATAATATCATCTGCCCAAAGACGGAGCATGATGACATAAAGATACAGCATTCACACAGTAAAGACTCAGTCTTTGCGCTATAATTACTCAGTCTTTACATTGTAATTACTCAGTCTTTACAATTCAATTCAATATAAATGGGCAGCTCATCCAGAGCCGCCCACTATGTACTTGGCTATCCCACATGACATCCACGGCTATCCTACATGATACCCATGGCCATCTCCGACTATACCCATGGTTTTCTATGATGATGTCCACGGTTGTCTTTTGCCATGCCCGGTATCACTTGCTGCATTATACAGCATTATCCCACAATAAACCATCCTTATGGCTCAAGATACTCAACAGTCTTCCCGTGGGCTATGGCATACTCTATCTCAGAGCGTGTTGAGCTGCCGATGTATCCCCCGACGTTTATGACATATATACTGTCAGCCATGTCAATCTTGCGCTTGTGCATATCGTCGAGCATCTCTTTCACACCATCCTGCCAAACCTCCTTGTCTCCGCTGTGGCCGAAGAGACCTACGGATATGACAATATTGCCTTGAAGGCTGAGACGCTTCTGCGTTTCGATAAACTCGTCTTTGAAACGTGTGCTGCCACAGAGAGTTATGACTTTATATCTGCCTACCATGATATCGCTGTGATTTATACGGGTTTCTGGTTCTTGTGATTAGTTGAGTTACGATAAGCGGCAGTCTTGTCCCTGCCCTGTGATGATGCCCTGGAGCCTCTCCTCCATGGCGTAGGCCGTCATGTCGTTGGTGCATGGAGTGACGGCCACATAACCGTTTGCGAGGGCCCAGGCGTCGGTATCCTCCGCCTCAGGCTCGTAGTTGCGGTAGTAACCCTTCAGTATATACCTCTGTCGTCCGCTCTCGTCTATATCGCCCTCTATCTTCTCCACCTCGTTATGCCATCCTCCCTGTGCCATGCGGCATATCCTCACACCCCGCAAGTCGCTGGCTGTCCCCGCTTTAGGGACATTGACATTCAGGCATACACCCTTTGGAAGACCGTCCGTGAGGACATGACGGCAGACACGCCGCACTATATCCTCCATCGGGCGGAAGTCAGCGTCAGCATCATAGTCGCAGAGGGAGAAAGCCACCGACGGGACACCCTTTATCGTCCCCTCGAAGGCTATGCCCATCGTTCCGCTATAGTGAGCGTTGGTCGATGCGTTGTCCCCATGGTTTATTCCGCCGATGACGAGCGACGGCTTGCGGGGGCATAGCAGCGCGAAAGCCATCTTGACGCAGTCGACAGGTGTGCCGTTGCATGAATACCATGTCACATCGCCACCGCCATGCTGTGGCGCGGAGAAGGGGGTGAGTGTCAGCGGGGTGAGCGAGAAGGCGCGTGAGCGGCCGGAGCGTGGGCCGTCGGGGGCGCAGACGATGACTGTGCCGAGAGGGCTCACCATGCGGACAAGCTCAGTGATGCCCTTGGCTGTTATGCCGTCGTCGTTTGAGATGAGTATTAAAGGCTTTTCCATAATCTTGTGTTTCGTTCTTTCTGATACATTAGTCAGGGGTTGAGAGGGGGCTCTGTGGGGGCGCCATAGGGGTATGGCCGTAGGGCCTGTGTGGCTGGGATGCGGGGCTTTACGGCCAGGGAAGTCCGTGGGCGAGGCCATGGATGATGCCTGCCGTATGATGCAACGAATTGAGGAAAAGTGGGTTGCACGACACAGGCCGATGGCTCCGACGTCCGTAATTTTATTGCAAAAGTAGTAAAAAAAAGTTTATTATTAGAATATCTCAAAAAAAATGAGTAATTTTGTAGCCAAATATACATTATAAAGCAATTCAGTAACAATGGGAAAGATAATTGCACTTGCCAACCAGAAAGGCGGTGTCGGCAAGACAACAACGACGATAAACCTTGCCGCGTCGCTCGCCACTATGGAGAAGTCTGTTCTAGTTATCGATGCCGACCCTCAGGCGAATGCCTCCAGCGGACTCGGTGTCGACATACAGCAGCTCGAATGCTCTATATACGAGTGTATCGTCAATGGTTCCGACATACATGAGGCTATCTATACCACAGACATTGACGGGCTGGATATCGTGGCAAGCCATATTAACCTTGTTGGAGCAGAGATAGAGATGCTTGAGTTTGACAACAGGGAGAATGTCCTGAAGAGAATGCTCGACCCCGTACGCAGCGAGTATGACTATATCCTCATCGACTGCTCCCCGTCGCTCGGCCTCATAACCGTCAACGCGCTCACAGCGGCAGACTCTGTCATCATACCCGTACAGTGTGAGTACTTCGCTCTTGAGGGCATCAGCAAGCTGCTCAATACAATCAAGATAATCAAGTCGAAACTCAACCCGAGGCTCGAGATAGAGGGATTCCTCCTGACAATGTATGACAGCCGCCTCAGACTCGCCAACCAGATATACGACGAGGTGAAGAGACACTTCCAGGAGCTGGTGTTCAAAACCGTCATACAGCGCAATGTGAAACTCTCCGAGGCACCAAGCCACGGCATACCGGCAATATTATACGACGCCGAGTCGAACGGTGCGAAGAACCATCTCGCCCTCGCCAAGGAAATAATAAGCCGCGAGAACAACGCCTGAGGACAGCGCAGCGGGCCGGAAGAGCCTGTGACATATGCGGGAGAACTCCATGGTACGCTCCACCGGCTGACAGCATGGGCATGCGTATGACCTGAGGACAGGCATGACAAGCCACAAGAGAGACATGGCGTGCCTGTCTTGATGTCATGTGCCAGAGTGCGGACGGGAAAGGCCAAAGCAGACGAGGGGGAGCAACCCAGCCATATGCCCATGCCGCCATGCCATGATGATGCGGGCGGGACAGAATGCGCCAGGGGGGCGACGGGAAACATGATGCGGGCATAGACAATGGCGGACAAGAACCCCAAGAACACGTAACAAGAAGAACAACAACAATGGCAGTAAGAAAGAAATTCAATACACTCGGACGCGGACTCGATGACCTCGGACAAGGACTCGGAGCCCTCATATCGACAGACAATGTGCAGACAGGAGGCTCGTCGACCATGAACGAGATACCCCTCTCGCAGATAGAGCGCAACCCTAACCAGCCACGCCGCGAGTTTGACGAGGAAGCCCTGCAGGAACTGGCCAACAGTATAAGGGAGATAGGCATAGTCCAGCCCATAACACTAAGGCAGATAAGCGACAGCCACTACCAGATAGTGGCAGGCGAGAGACGATGGAGAGCATCACAGCTCGCAGGCCTCACAGCGATACCGGCCTATATACGCACCATCAATGACGAGAATGTCATGGAGATGGCTCTCGTCGAGAATATACAGCGAGAAGACCTCAATGCCGTCGAGATAGCCCTCGCATACCAGCACCTCATAGACAATACGGGCATGACACAGGAGAAAGTGGCGGAGCGTGTCGGAAAGAAACGTGCCACAATAGCCAACTTCCTCAGACTGCTGAAACTGCCAGCGCAGGTGCAGATGGCACTCCAGAAGAAGGAAATCGATATGGGACACGCACGCGCACTGCTCGCCCTCGACGACCCGAAGCTCCAGATTAAGATGTTCAAGGAGATTGTCAAGAACGAGTACTCTGTGCGTAAGGTGGAGGAAATCATACAGCAGCTGAAGGCCGGAGACAGCGTCGACGTGGGGAAGAAAAAGCTCAAGGCTGAGACACAACTGCCAGAGTACTACGAGAACGCAAGGCAGAGAATGGCCGAGGTGACAGGACAGAAAGTCAGACTGACCATGAACGCTGCCGGGAAAGGGAAAATCTCAATACCATTCGCCAGCCAGGAGGAGCTCGAGAGAATCCTGCAGACCATAAAGGGATGACAGGAGCCACACCGTCGTGACATGGAGGGTGACAACATTTCCCGACACCAATACCTGGAACAGAAACGCCTGACGCAGACAACAAGAAGCCCTGGATGGGAGCTCCGTATGCCCGAGGGAAAAGGGGCATAGGCCCATGCACAGAGACAAGAAAAACGGAATAGAAAACAGCACACCCCTGAGACAACGAAATTGAACAGGAAAATACTCTTTACCATAATGCTCCTCCTATCAGCTGCCGTGCCCGACGCGACAGCCCAGGAACCTGTTGACACCACATTCAAGCACATAGAGGCCGTCGTGGACAGCATAACCGCTATCGACGGGGAGAAGAGCATCATGGTGACAGAAAAGGAGGAGGCGAAGCCCAAGAAGGCCAGAAAAGACTGGAGCGAGTGGAGACCTGATGTGAAGAAAGCTCTCTGGATGGCTATCGTGATACCAGGAGGCGGACAGATATACAACCGCAAATACTGGAAGCTGCCGATAGTCTACGGAGGACTCGTCGGATGCATCTATGCCATGAGATGGAACGGACAGATGTACGACGACTACTCAAAGGCATACACGGACATCATGGACGATGACCCCGAGACAAAGTCGTACGAGAAGTTCCTACACCTCGGAGCAGCCATAACCGATGATAACCTTGAACACTACAAGACCCTCTTCAAGAACAGGAAGGACCGCTACCGCCGATGGAGAGACATGAGCCTCTTCTGCATGATAGGCGTCTACGGGCTGTCGATAATAGACGCGTACGTCGATGCCTCCCTCTCACAGTTCGACATCAGCGACAACCTGTCAATGAAAGTGACACCCGCCTTCATCGACGCCAGCGGGAAAAACATGACGGCGTCACGCTCGTCACTCGCCAACGGCGGACTGGGCGTGAGATGCAGACTCTCTTTCTGAACGATTAACAGACAATGACCCGTAAGGGAAAGAACACATATCATTAACCCGATGAATATAATAAAGAAGTACATTACAGCAACAGCCATCATGGCATGCGGGGCATGCCTCAACGCCAACGCACAGGTGGTATATGTTGAAGACGAAGAAAAAGACATCATTGTAACAAACGAAGAAGGCGACGAGGAGACAATTGACCTCCCAGAGGCAATGCTCCAGAACCTTGACTCTCTGCTGAACCTCTACAACGCAAAGATGTATCTGAGGCCCGACGAGTCATGCAATATGCGCGATGTGAACCCCTTCTTCGAGCCAGAGGTTTACCAGGACAGGCTGAAGAGACTGCCGACGGTAATAGAGATGCCATACAATGACATCGTGCAGAGATTCATCGAAAGATACGCGACAAAGCTGAGACGCTCCGTGAGCCTGATGCTCGGGGCAAGCAACTTCTATATGCCACTCTTCGAGCAGGCTCTCGAGACATACAGCCTGCCACTCGAGCTGAAGTATCTCCCTGTCATAGAGTCAGCGCTGAACCCTACAGCAGTCTCACGTGTTGGAGCGACAGGACTATGGCAGTTCATGATAACAACAGGACAACAGTATGGGCTGAAGGTCAACACGCTTATAGACGAGCGACGCGACCCTATGAAGGCATCATACGCAGCAGCACACTATCTCAGCGACCTCTACCGCATCTTCGGCGACTGGAACCTCGTCATTGCTGCATACAACGCTGGGCCAGACAATATCAACAAGGCCATAAGGCGTGCCGGAGGAGTGAAGGACTACTGGCAGATATACCCATACCTGCCACATGAGACACGGGGATATGTACCCGCTTTCATCGCGGCCAACTATATCATGAACTACTACTGTGAGCACAATATATGCCCGATGGTCACAACACTGCCCGTGAAGACTGACACGGTAATGGTCAGCAAGGACCTCCACCTGCAGCAGGTGGCCAACGTGCTGGGCATAAATATTGAGCAGCTGAGGGCCATAAACCCACAGTACAGGAAGGATATCGTGAACGGATACGCCGAGCCTCTCCCGCTAAGGCTGCCACAGGAGTATGTCAACGCCTTCATTGACAGCGAGGACTCCATATATGTCAACAACCGAGACCTGCTGCTGACAAAACGCGAGACAGTCGAGGTGCCTGAGGTGAAGGCACAGACATACACACGCTCAAGCAAGGCGAAAAGCTCCAAGAGAAGCAAGAAGGCGAGAAAGAGCCGCAGGGGAAAGAATGTCACTGTCAGACAAGGAGACACCCTCTCTGAGATAGCAGCACGTAACCACACTACCGTGGCGAAACTCAAGAAACTGAACAAAATCTCCGGAACAAACATCAGGGCCGGCAAGAAGATAAGAGTCAGATAAACCTCTCTGCAGGCGACAGCACAACGGGAGAGAGGATGGCGCATCCTTGTCATCACCATGCCCGTTGGCCCGAAGGGACCGGAACGCTACTGCCAATAACATACATGACAGTCAGAATGGAGGACGGCACAAACACCGAAAGCCCACGATGCCAGGACCAGAATGATGATGATGGCAGAGCCATAAACTCTGACAAGACTGGTGTGATGTAGCGCAGGACACTACAAGCCACAACACTAACAACGCCAACGAGACAACATAAGTGGCGTGAGCCCGACCTTTACCCTCCGTCATACGCGCCCATACTGGTTTCAGACATGATGTCATGGTGGGGGAGAGCATCTGATTCGGGGAAGAAGGGATGAGCCACACACTATGCCGTCATATAAACATTATTGCCCACCTTATTATATATGGCAGACGAAATCATTAAAGACCTCAACGACGACAAGATGGTGAACGATGCCTTCCAGCAGCTCTTGGAATGCTACATCAACTCCCCACACCGTCGGAAGGTGGATATTATCACAAAGGCATACAACTTCGCTTGTCATGCACACCGGGGCGTCAGACGGCTCTCCGGAGAGCCATATATCATGCACCCCCTGGCTGTCGCGCAGATAGCATGCCAGGAGATGGGGCTCGGCTCGACAAGTATATGTGCCGCTCTCCTGCACGATGTCGTCGAAGACACTGACTATACAATAGACGATATAGAGAATATCTTCGGGCCGAAGATAGCACAGATAGTGGACGGACTGACCAAGATATCTGGCGGAATATTCGGAGACAAAGCATCGGCACAGGCCGAGAACTTCAAGAAACTGCTGCTGACAATGAGCGATGACATACGTGTCATCCTCATCAAGATATGCGACAGGCTACACAATATGCGCACCCTGGCATCACAGCCTGCCAACAAACAGTACAAGATTGCCGGGGAGACACTGTATATATATGCTCCGCTCGCCAACCGTCTCGGACTGAACAAGATAAAGACCGAGCTTGAAGACCTCAGCTTCAGGTATGAGCACCCCGAGGAGTATGCTGCCATATGCCGCAAACTACAGTCGACACAGGAGACACGTGACCAGCTCTTCGCCGAGTTCACAGCGCCCATAAGGGCAGCGCTCGACCGCATGGGTGTCAACTATGTCATAAAGGCGAGGGTCAAGAGCCCATACTCCATTTGGAACAAGATGCGCAACAAGCATGTCACATTCGAGGAGATATATGACATACTCGCCGTGCGCATCATATGCACCCCGCATGTCAGGGAGGACGAGATAAACGAGTGCTTCCAGATATATGTCGCCATAAGCCAGATATATGAGGCTCACCCAGACCGCCTGCGCGACTGGCTGAACCATCCGAAGGCTAACGGATACCAGGCACTGCACGTCACGCTCATGTCGCATACAGGACGATGGATAGAGGTGCAGATACGCTCTGACCATATGGACGAGATTGCGGAGCAGGGCTTCGCTGCACATTGGAAATACAAGGACGGGACAGCAACGACAGAGGACGAGAGAGACAGGGAGCTTAATGACTGGCTCAGGACAATAAAGGAGATTCTCGACGACCCGCAGCCAGATGCCATGGACTTCCTCGATGCCATAAAGCTGAACCTCTTCGCGAGCGAGATATTCGTCTTCACTCCTAAGGGAGACATAATGACAATGCCCGCTAACAGCACAGCGCTCGATTTCGCCTACAATATCCATACATTCCTCGGGAACCATTGCATCGGGGCGAAAGTGAACCATAAACTCGTGCCGATAAGCCACAGACTACAGTCGGGCGACCAGGTAGAGATACTCACATCAAAAGCCCAGCATGTCTCGCCTGAATGGATAAACTTCGTCTCTACAGCCAAAGCAAGGGGGAAAATACAGGCCCAGCTGAATAAGGAGGAGAAGGAGATACGCAGAAAAGGCGAGGAGATGCTCGCAGGATGGTTCAACCAGCATGGTATGGAGATGACCACATCGTTCATCGACAAGATGTGCGACACGTTTCAGGTACATAAGCATGAGCAGCTGTTCCTCGGCATCGGACGTAAGACAATAAAGCTGTCTGACTCTCTCTACACCTCGCTGACAGACAAGAAACAGAAGACAGGAGATAAGGCAGGATGGAGAAAGTTCATGCCGGCGTTCATGGGAGGTGAGAGCCGTAAGGCGAAGAAAGAGAAGAAGAGGAATGCCGGGGATGCCAATGTGACTGTCGTCGCTGACGGCTTGGGGACAGTCGATATGGTAGAGGGAACACGCCTCGACAATGACGGGAAATTCCATGTCCTTGAGACATTCAACAAGAAGAAGCCGGTCTACATCACAGAGAATAACATACGCAGCTTCGTCTTCGACGACTGTTGTCATGCCATCCCAGGCGATGACATACTCGGATACATAGACGAGAACGGCAGAATAAAGATTCATCAGAGAGACTGTGGCATAGCCGTGAAACTGAAATCAAGCTATGGCAACAGAATCGTTGACGCCAAATGGAAGATGAGCGGGACAATGCTCTTCGAGGCGAGCATACACGTAAGGGGTATCGACCGTATAGGGCTGCTCAATGATGTGACACACATCTTCTCGTCAGAGCTGCAGCTGAATATCCTCAAGGTGAACATAAACTGCTCTGATGGAATATTCGACGCACACTTCTCCTTTCGTACACATGACCGCCAGGAGGTGAACCATATCATGGACTTGCTGCTCGCACTGCCCGACCTCCAGGAGGTGGCAAGAGAGTGACAGAACCTGCCGACCAGGCTGACAGAAGAGATGCAGCCGCAGGTCATGGGCTGAAGCTAAAACCAAAGGATGGCAAATCATCCTACGCCAGAGTGCAGAAACAATCAATAACAGAAATATAAACCGGAACATGATGAAGAAACTGATTTTATCTCTGCTCGCCTTGACAGCAATGACAAACATGCAGGCAGCAAACAAATATGACAACCCGGACACGCTGTTCGTGTCAAGAGACGGCACGTGCGAGTTCAGGAACATTGCCGATGCAATAGAGGTATGCAGGGCATTCATGGAATATCACAAGGTCATATTCGTCAGAAACGGAGTCTACAAGGAGAAGATAGAGGTGCCTACATGGCTCACGAATATTGAGATTTGCGGCGAAGACCGTGACAAGACCATCATAACGTGGGACGACCATGCCAATATCCGCCTCAAGGGGACTGAGATAAAGATGGGCACTTTCCGCACATACACTGTGAAGGTGACAGGATCACAGATAACATTCAAGAACATCACGATAGAGAATAATGCAGCACGCCTCGGACAGGCCGTGGCATTACACGTAGAGGGAGACAAGTGCAAGTTTGTCAACTGCCGCTTCCTTGGCAACCAGGATACTATCTATACCGGACGCGGAGGAGTACGCCAGTTCTTCAAGGACTGCTACATCGAGGGCACCACAGACTTCATCTTCGGTCCGTCGACAGTATGGTTCGAGCATTGCGACATAGTCAACAAGATTAACTCATATGTCACAGCGGCGTCAACACCTAAGGATGTCGCTTACGGATATGTCTTCAACAACTGCACGGTACGATGCCTTGAAGGCAGCGAGGCGACCAAGAGCAATGGCGGTAAGGCTATCGACAAATGCTACCTCGGACGCCCATGGAGACCATACGCCTACACCCTCTTCATGAATTGTAACCTCGGACGCCACATCACCCCTGCCGGATGGCACAACTGGGGGAATAAGGACAATGAGCTGACAGCACGCTATTATGAGTATAACAACAGCGGAGAAGGCGCCGCGAAGACAGAACGCGCACCCTGGACAAGGCAGCTTACAAAGAAAGAGGCTAAGGCGATAACATACGGGACGGTCTTCGGCGGAGACACAGCATGGCTCGACGACTGACACAGACTATGGTCAATCTCCCGACATAACTGCCACCCGCCACCCTGCCACATGATATTATCAGGACGGCAGCGGCACACCCCTGACAAGACACAACAAGGATAACAATATGGCGAACAATAGTGACTCTTGGCAGAACAGGGCATCGGTGACACCAGAGAGCAAGCCAGCCCTTTGGAACAGTGACTACACAAAGGCATGGACAGCAAACTTCATGCTCTATTTCTCCTTCATGCTCATTGTCCCAATCCTGCCCTTGTATCTCAGTGACACGTATCTTGCCGGCAAGCATACGATAGGTTTTGTCCTCTCGGGATATACGATAGCGATAATGCTGGTGAGGCCTTTCAGCGGATACCTTGTAGACAGTTTTGACCGCCGTCGTGTCCTGCTTGTCTTCTATGGCCTGTCGTTCCTGTTGTGTGGATTCTATCTTCTCGGAGGCTCGTTGCTCTTCTTCACGATATTGAGGACTATCCATGGCGCCCCCTATGGCGCTACGATAATAGCCAACAGCACAGTGGCGATAGATGTCCTCGCGTCAGAGCGGCGTGCCGAGGGAATCGGATACTACGGCCTGTCGAACAATCTCGCCACAGCCCTGAGCCCCTCAGTGGGGATATTCATATACGAGCTGACAGGCAATTTCATGCTCCTCTTCGCCTTGTCAATGCTTGTCGCCGGTGTCGGGCTGTATATAGCATCGCGCATAAATATACGCCCACGTCGCCCGGTGGAGAGCCGTAAGCTGTCGCTCGACCGTTTCTTCCTTGTCAGGGGATGGAGGCAGGCTGTCATAATCTGCTGCTTCGGGCTCAGTTATGGTGTCCTCTCCACTTATCTCGCCATATATGGGAAAGAGCGTCTCGGCATAACAGGAGGCACAGGACTATACTTCATGATTCTCTCTGCCGGACTGATGCTGTCGCGACTTCAGGGTGGACGAGCTTTGAGAGACGGCAAGGTGTCAGAGAATGCAGCCATAGGCGTCAGCATATCGGTCTTCGGATACATACTCTTTGCTGCCGTCCCGGACATGTGGGCATATTATGCCTCCGCACTCATCATAGGTCTTGGCAACGGACATATGTTCCCCGCGGTACAGACAATGTTCATAAATCTCGCGCCGAACAGCCAGCGTGGAACAGCCAACTCCACTCTCTACTCGGCATGGGATGCGGGAGTGGGCATTGGAGTCTTCTTCGGTGGCATCATGGCCGAGGTCTGGGGATATGCCTCAGCCTTCTGGATGGGAGCCCTGGTCAACGCCTTCGGAGTGATATTCTTCTTCACCCATGTCCGCAAGACATTTGAGCGTGACCGCCTCAGATGATACCTTAGTCCCGATAAGCCATCACCCCCGCATCATGTCCGCAAGCCACATGCAGCATCAAGGGCATCGCCCCCCATATGCTGCTCTGCATACATAAGTCAAATTAACCCCATGGCTCTGAATACAAACAAATCACTCAAGCTCTACTACTCCATAAAGGAGGTGGCGCAGATGTTCAATGTCTCTGAGAGTCTCCTCAGATATTGGGAGACGGAGTTCCCGATGTTATCTCCAAAGACAACATCCAACAAGGTGCGTCAATACAGTGAGGCAGACATAAAGCTGATACGGAACATACATAATCTCGTCAAAGTGCGTGGCTTCAAGATATCAGCGGCACGCAAGATGATAAACAAGAACCCGAATGCCATAGACAAAGGCACAGAGATTCTCAACACTCTCACAACCGTGCGTGATGAGCTGAAGGAACTGCGCAAGGAACTCGACCGGATATAATACTGCTCAGCTATGTCTGGAACAAACGCTCCAGTCAGATACCTTCCTGTCCAGTCACGACAGAGGCATGCCTTTCTGTCGTATATCACGCTGTGCTGACAAACCTAGGACAAGTCCTCCTGTCGCATTATATGCTCCTTTAAGCATGACAGGCCCATCGCTCTCACTGGCCATACCAATACGTCTGTGTTTATACAAACGTTTTCGATAAGCCAGAAGCCCAAAGAGAGCTTGCTCGCTTTGGCTTGGCGAGAAAACGAAGATGAAGTCAACGTTTTCGATAAGCCAGAAGCCCAAAGAGAGCTTGCTCGCTTTGGCTTGGCGAGAAAACGAAGATGAAGTCAACGTTTTCGATAAGCCAGAAGAGCAATGCTGAGCTTTCCCGGGCATTGCTATGGCGAGGAAACGTCCATATTTATACGAACAACAAGAATACATACACAATATACAAATGATGACAGCAAACGAAATCCGTGACTCGTTCAAGCAGTTCTTCGAGTCAAAAGGACATGCCATTGTGCCAAGTGCGCCAATGGTTATCAAAGACGACCCCACACTGATGTTCACAAACGCCGGAATGAACCAATGGAAAGACATCATTCTCGGCACACGCGACCCTGAGCCACGCCGCCGTGCCGACTCGCAGAAGTGTCTGCGCGTCAGCGGCAAGCACAACGACCTTGAGGAAGTGGGACACGACACCTACCACCATACTATGTTCGAGATGCTCGGCAACTGGTCCTTTGGCGACTATTTCAAGGAGGGAGCCATAGACATGGCATGGGAGTATCTTGTCGATGTCCTCAAGCTCGACCCGTCCGACCTTTACGTCACAGTCTTTGAGGGCGACGACACAGAAGGCCTCAAGCGTGATGACGAGGCAGCAGGCTACTGGCTCAAGCATGTCCCTGCCGACCATATCATCAACGGCAACAAGCACGATAACTTCTGGGAGATGGGCGATACAGGTCCCTGCGGCCCATGCTCAGAGATACATCTCGATAGCCGCACACCAGAGGAGAAAGCCTCTGTTCCAGGCCGTGAGCTTGTCAATAAGGACGACCCCCAGGTCATAGAGATATGGAACATCGTCTTCATGCAGTACAACCGCAAGGCCGACGGTACTCTTGAGCCGCTCACGATGAATGTCATCGACACCGGCATGGGCTTCGAGCGCCTTGTACGTGCGCTCCAGGGCAAGCACTCAAACTATGACACCGATGTCTTCCAGCCCATCATACGTGAGATATCACGCCTCTCGGGGCTCAACTATGGCGACAAGGAAGAGACAGATGTGGCTATGCGTGTCATAGCCGACCATCTCCGTGCCGTAGCCTTCTCCATAGCCGACGGACAGCTCCCATCAAACGCCAAGGCCGGATATGTCATACGCCGCATCCTACGCCGTGCCGTCCGTTATGCCTATACATTCCTCAACCAGAAAGAGGCGTTCATGTTCAAGCTTCTGCCAGTCTTTATCGGAGAGATGGGAGGTGCATATCCTGAGCTGGCAGCGCAGCGTGAGCTCATAGGGCGTGTCATGAAGGAGGAGGAGGACTCTTTCCTCCGTACTCTCGACAAGGGCATATCGCTCCTTGACAGCGCCATGGCAGGGCTGAAGGCTGAGGGCAAGACACAGCTCGACGGGAAAGAGGCGTTCCGCCTATTCGACACTTACGGATTCCCCCTTGACCTCACAGAGCTCATCTGCCGTGAGAATGGATATACTGTCGACGAGGAGGGCTTCGCCGTGGAGATGGAGAAGCAGAAGGCACGCGCACGCAATGCCGCCGCCGTGGAGAACGGAGACTGGGAGATAATCTCGGAAGGCGAGCAGAAGTTTGTCGGATATGACTACACAGAGCATGACTGCCACATCCTCCGCTACCGCAAGGTGACACAGAAGAAGCAGACATACTATGAGCTTGTCCTCGACACGACACCTTTCTATGGCGAGATGGGCGGCCAGGTAGGCGACTGCGGCGTCCTTGTCAGCGAGCAGGAGACTGTCAATATCATCGATACAAAGCGCGAGAACAACCAGAGCATACATATAGTGAAGACACTCCCTGCCGACCCCTCAGCCCCCTTCATGGCTTGTGTCGACACAGAGAAGCGCGCGGCCAGCGCGGCTAACCATACAGCCACCCACCTTCTCGACTATGCTCTCAAGCAGGTCCTTGGCGACCATGTCGAGCAGAAGGGCTCCTATGTAAGCCCAGACACGCTCCGCTTCGACTTCTCACACTTCCAGAAGATGACTGACGAGGAGATACGCCAGGTAGAGCGTTTAGTGAACAGCATGATACGTGAGGACCTCCCTCTCGACGAGCATCGTGACACACCACTTGAGGAGGCAAAGAAGCTTGGAGCCATAGCCCTCTTCGGCGAGAAGTATGGCGATACTGTCCGCGTCGTGCGCTTTGGTCCCTCTTGTGAGTTCTGTGGTGGCATCCATGCCCGCTCCACAGGCCGTATCGGCATGTTCAAGATAATCTCTGAGAGCAGCGTCGCAGCTGGAGTCCGCCGTATCGAGGCCAAGACAGGTGCTCAGTGTGAGGAGATGATGTATGCCCTTGAGGATGCCCTGAAGGCCATACGCTCTATGTTCAACAACGCCAAGGACCTCCGTGGTGTCATAGCCCGATATATCGACGAGCACGACTCCATGCGCAAGAGCATCGCCGCATTCCAGGCACAGGCCGTCGAGCGTGCATGCAAGAGCCTTGTCGAGAAGGCGCGTCTTGTCAACGGAGTCAATGTCGTGTCTGCCGTCCTGCCCCTCTCAGCACAGGCAGCCAAGGACCTTGCCTTCAAGGTTCGCGAGGCGTTGGGCGAGAATATGCTCTGCGTCATAGGCAGTGTTGACGATGGCAAGCCTATGCTTACCGTCATGATATCTGACGATGTCGTGCGTGACCATGGTCTCAATGCCGGCAAGCTTGTCCGTGAGGCGGCACGCCACATACAGGGTGGAGGTGGCGGACAGCCACACTTCGCTACTGCTGGCGGAAAGAATCCTGACGGCCTGAGCGCCGCTGTCGACGCTGTCGTCATGGGTATCTGATGCCATAGGCCCTCCTCACCCCGATGGTTCTCCCCATAGGCTGATGCTCCTCTGCTTGCGCATGGCTGTGTGGCAGGAGGGGGAGGAGGGGGATTATAATATGAAGACAGGGACATGTCCTGCATATTGTGCGGGATGTGTCACTGTCATTGTATGTGGATGTGGCTCTGTCTTCGCGCCTTTACAGCCTGCGTGGGTATAGCCGTTCATGCCGGAGGCTATACAAGCATAAAATCTAAGCCGTACATGCAGGTGGCTGTACAAGCATAAAATCCAAGCCGCAGACAGCGGGGAAGTGGGGAGGAATGTCCCCCTTGCTCAGCTGTCTGCGGCTTGTTGTCTGTAGTTTGTTTTCTGTGTCTGTATTTATGGTGTTGGTTTCTGTCTCCTGCCGTTATGGTGCCGGTATGGGCCTCAGGGGGAGTTCAGCGTGTGTGGGGGGCTTTCCGTGTCCTGCTCCCATAGGGTAGGGCTGTCAGTCCTCGATAGAGTATGTTATGGTAGAGACAACCCTTACCTTCTTTATATAAGGCGAGTTCTCGTCGCGGTCCTCTATGGTGAATTGTCCTTGCGATGCGTTCTCTATGCGCCCGAGGTGGCTGTCGCTCACGTGTGCGAACTGCTCGGCTGTAGCTCTTGCGTTCTTTATAGCCTCGTCTACCATCTTCGCCTTTATCTCGTTGAGCGCGGTGTATTCGTATCGTATCTGCTTGTCATAGTCTCCGCTGACGATGGCTATGCCGTCTTTCAGCAGCTCTCCCTGGCGTGCGAGAATCTTCCTGACGAGCTCTACCTTGGCCGATGTTACTGTTATGACCGATGTCACGTTGTAGCGGTAAGGCTGTTGGTTCTGTGAGTATCTGTCGGCATTGAGGTCTATGACTACAGGAGCGTTGATTGATATCTCGCTCTTGTCCAGTCCGCCGGCTATGAGGAAGCGCCTTATCGCCGCGTTTGTGGCGTTCACCTTGTCGTAGAGTGCTGGCAGGTCGTTGCCAATCTCTTTCGACACTATGGGCCATGTCACCTTGTTTGCGGCGACTTCCATCTCTGACAGACCCTTCACTGTGACCTTCCTGTCCTTGTTTGTGAAGTTGTCCATGCCGCTCTTCACGGCCAGTCCGAGTGCTGCCAGGCCTATGGCAATGACAGCAGCCTGTATGATTCCTGTATGTCTCATGGTTCAGGGGAGGGATTGATGTTGTTATAGGTGAGTCCTGATAATTGCCTGAGGGCTGCTGGCCGGTGGCGTGGAGGCAACACAGTTTAGACTTCCCGTGGGGGATTATCTGAACGAGTCAGTCAGCAGCTTTATCTCTATCTGGGGCGCTATGCGCTCATATAGGATATTGTACACGGCATCGAGGATAGGCATATTGACATGCAGCCGCTGGTTTATCTCCTTCATACACTTTGTCCCGAAGTATCCCTCGGCTATCATCTCCATCTCTATCTGTGCCGATTTGACAGAGTATCCCTTGCCTATCATGGAGCCGAAGGTGCGGTTGCGCGAGAAGTTCGAGTATCCTGTCACGAGGAGGTCGCCGACGTATGCCGAGTCGATAATCGAGGTTTGCTGTTGTGTCCCCTTCGCTGTGAGGGCTGTTGTCTCATCGTGAATCTCCTTTATGACTGTGAGGAAGCGGTTCATCTCCTGCAGGGCGTTAGACATCAGCACAGCCTGGAAGTTGTCGCCATATTTCAGTCCGGAGCATATCCCCGCTGCTATGGCGTAGACATTCTTGAGGACCGAGGCGTATTCTATGCCGAGAACATCGGCCGATGTCTTTGTCTTTATGAACCCCGATGCGAGGACATCGGCGAATGCTTGTGCCTTCTCCGTGTCAGCGCATCCGACAGTGAGGTAGGAGAGGCGCTCGAGGGCGACTTCCTCCGCATGGCTTGGGCCTCCTATACACGCGAGGTTGTCGTACGGGACATCGTATACCTGGTGGAAGTATTCAGAGCAGACGAGGTTCTCGTCGGGTACGATGCCCTTTATGGCTGTCACGATGAACTTGTCAGAGAGACGTGTCCGCAGTTTCTTAAGATGGTTCTTAAGGTATGGCGATGGTGTCACGAAGACGAGTGTGCTGTATCGCTGTACAATATCGTTCAGGTTCGACGAGAAGTATATCTCGTCGATATTGAAATGTACGGATGTCAGGTATGCTGGGTTATGCTGCAATCGGCGGAAATCCTCTATGCGGTCATCACGGCGCATATACCATCCTATATGGTGAGTATGTCCGATGACAATCTTGGCGATTGCTGTCGCCCAGCTTCCGCCTCCTATAATCGCTATTGGTCCACAGTTGAACATAGGGTATTATCGTTTTTATCTTTTTGCCCTCATTGTTGGCTATGCCTTGGGTTCCATACACAGCCTGGGGAGAGGTCTCTGCTCTTGTCTCGTTTGCCGGGGTGGGGGAGAGTATCTGTCTCCTGGGCGGCGGTGCACCCCCAATGCATGCTCTGCCTGCCGTGGGGCGGCGCATGGTATCAGGTGTGTGGGGGAGAGGGAGAGGGGCTGTGGTCAAGGCTTAAGCCAGGAGACCGCTGCCCCTTCTCCCGTATTCTTGTCTTCCATGGGCATAGCGGAAGCCGCGTGTGAGGTGGGCGGGGGTATGTCCCGTCCTCGCCGGCTGCTGCTTCCCCGTGTCACTCGGCTATGCTGTCGATGTATCTCTGGAACTCCTCGACCTTCGGGTTCTCCAGTCCGAGCTTGAACTTCTTGTTCACTCCGCATACATCCATCTGCAGTTTCTGCGCCTTGACGTTCCTTATGTCCTGTACGAGGTAGTATCCGGCCTTGTTGAAGAGAGGCACCCACTCCTCGCTGACGCCTATCTTTGCCCATTCGGCCACGGATGATTTCGGCTGCTTCGGCTCCGGCTTCATCTGTGGGAAGAGCATGACCTCTCCGATAGCGAACTTGCCTGTCATGAGCATCACGAGGCGGTCTATGCCTATGCCTATACCGAATGTCGGGGGCATGCCATACTGCAGGGCGCGCAGGAAGTCATGGTCGATAATCATCGCCTCGTCATCGCCCTTGTCGGCGAGCCGCATCTGGTCGATGAAGCGCTGCTCCTGGTCGATAGGGTCGTTCAGCTCAGAGTAGGCGTTGGCAAGCTCCTTGCCGTTGACCATGAGCTCGAAACGCTCTGTCAGCCCTGGCTTTGAGCGGTGCATCTTTGTCAGGGGCGACATCTCTACGGGGTAGTCGGTGATGAATGTCGGCTGTATGAATGACCCTTCGCATGTCTCGCCGAATATCTCGTCGATGAGCTTTCCCTTGCCCATTGTCTCGTCCACCTCGATGTCGAGCTTCTTCGCCACCTCGCGTATCTCGTCCTCTGTCATAGGGTAGAGGTCATATCCTGTCTTCTCCTTTATGGCGTCGAGGATAGGGAGGCGGCGGAATGGTGCCTTGAATGATATCACCTGCCCGTCAATCTCCACCTCCGGCTTGCCGTTGACAGCTGTGCAGATAGTCTCGAGCATCTGCTCTGTGAAGGTCATACCCCAGTTGAGGTCCTTGTATGAGACATAGAGCTCCATGCAGGTGAACTCAGGGTTGTGGGTCTTGTCCATGCCCTCGTTGCGGAAGTTCTTGCCCATCTCGTAGACACCCTCGAAGCCTCCGACGATGAGACGCTTCAGATAGAGCTCTGTCGCTATGCGCATGTACATGTCCTGGTTGAGCGCGTTGAAGTGGGTTATGAACGGGCGTGCGCTCGCTCCGCCGGCTATGTTCTGCAGTATCGGTGTGTCCACCTCGGTGTATCCGGCATTGTCGAGGATGCTGCGCATGGTGCGTATTATCTTAGCGCGCTTCAGGAAAGTCTCCTTCACGCCGTTGTTGACGATGAGGTCGACATAACGCTGGCGGTAGCGCAGCTCAGGGTCGTCGAACGCGTCGAACACCTGCCCGTCCTTCTCCTTCACGATAGGGAGAGGCTTCAGCGATTTTGAGAGCAGTGTGAGCTCCTGTGCGTGTACGCTTATCTCGCCTGTCTTTGTGCGGAAGACATATCCACGGACACCGATGAAGTCGCCGATGTCGAGGAGCTTCTTGAATACCTTGTTGTACATCTCCTTGTCCTCGCCGGGGCATATGGCGTCGCGCTGGACATAGACCTGTATGCGGCCCTTTGAGTCCTGCAGCTCGGCGAATCCCGCCTTGCCCATGATGCGGCGCCCCATCATACGGCCTGCTATGCTCACGATGCGGCTGTTCTCCGGTGTGGCGGCCTCGCGTATGTCGTTGCCCTCCTCGTCTTTGCCTATGATGGGCAGGTCGACGAAGCTTTCTACTATCTCTGTGCTGAAAGCGTCAGTGGGGTATTCTGCTGCCGGGTATGGCTCTATGCCCATGCGGCGCAGCTCCTCAAGCGACTGACGTCTGATAATCTCCTGTTCTGAAAGTTCAAGGATATTCATTTATGTTCCGTTTGTATTGATTTAGTGATATGCTATTTTCCCTTGTGTCTTGCCCCACGCCTCTCCTTATGCCTTCCCTGGGGCTGGGCTGCGTCTCATGCCTCCTGTTGATAGGACATTGGGGGCTGGGCAGCGTCTCATGCCTCCTGCTGACAGAGCATTGGAGGACTGGGCAGCGTCTCATGCCTCCTGCAGACAGGGCATTGGGTGCTGGGCAGCGTGTCATGCCTTCTGCTGATAGGGCATGGGGGCTGGCGGTCTGTGCGCATAGCGGCAAGGGGAGAGTATGTATAATAATCTGCAAATTTACTCATTTTCTATGTGAAAGACAAAGATAATGTGTCTCTTTTTACATTTATTAAGGTGAGGAGAGCCGCATGGACATTCTGCCCCACCGTGCCACACGCTACGTATCACCATGCCATGCATCGTCTGTTAGGATATAAAGAGCAGGTAATCTCATCGTAAAGACTGAGTGATTACACTGTGAAGACTGAGTGATTAAGCGGTAAAGACTCAGTCTTTACATTCTCCGATATATTGTCCTGCGCTATATCCGGTATATGATGGGGTCATTATCATCATCTCCGGTGGGGGTAGTGTCCTGTTGAGGCATGCGCGTCACCATCCGGCGGGTTCATCCCCTAAGCCAGGTTCTTTTGTCGGGAGGGCGGGGGAAGAGTCTGCATCAGGACAGCATCCTCCTGTGTGGGGGGACGTCAGCATCGCTTCCGTTCAGCCAGTCAGACACGCAGAGACACACCCATCCCCATCAATCTGCCCAACCGGAAAAAAGATGAAGTCAACGAAATAACTTTGCAATATCAGGAAAAAGTGTTACCTTTGCACACGCTACCCCGTTTGCCCCCTTCAGAGTGGAGACATGGAGAGGGGCATGACGGAGGCTCTATATACACACATAAATATACCAATGAGAAAAACCATACTACGTAGAATGATGGCTGTCATGGCCATAATATCAGCCGGAACGCCTGCAGCGGCTGACGACATGACACTGACAAGAGCCGCCGCAGACACGGCAACAGCTGCCTTCGACGAGCTTGCAACCGCCGTCGGCGATGAGGTCTTCACCAGCGACGAGAAGCTGGAGGAGGGCATCGTGACAAGATACCTCAACACGGCCATAGCGCGGGGCATGGCATCACCGCACACTACAAGCCACCCCATAGCCGCCGACACGCGCACGGAGAGGATGAAATACGGCAGGACGGTGACGGGATATGTCTCCGCCCCAAAGTTCGGAGGCTATACCATAGGCAAGTATGCCTACACCTCGGCCGACGGGAATCACTCTGGCGACGGATTCACCCAGCGCCTCATGCGCTTCTATGTCGACGGTACGATACTGCGCGACTTCGCCTACCGCATACAGGTGCAGACAAACAACGACAAGTTCCATATGAAGGACTATTTCATCGAATGGCGGCGCTATAAGGCTTTGCGCATCAAGATGGGACAGTTCAAGAGAGCCTTCGGCATGGAGAACCCCATGAATCCGTGGGATATAGGCAACGGCGACTACTCACAGCTGACAAAGAAGCTCTGCGGCATGGGCGACTATATCGGCGGCGAGGCATCGTCGAACGGAGGACGTGACCAGGGATTACAGATACAGGGAGACATTATCCCCATCGGCAAGGACCGCCACCCGCTCCTCCACTACCAGCTCATGATAGCCAACGGACAGGGCATAAACTGTGGCGACGCTGACTCAAACAAGGATATCATGGGCACTCTGCAGCTGCAGCCAGCGGGCGGGATGGCCGTCGGGGTGTTCTTGTGGAAAGGCAGATACACACGGGGCGACGGCGTCACTGTAGGCCGCAACCGCTATATGCTCTCAGCGAGGTATGAGCGTGACGGATGGACACTGCGCTCAGAGTATGCCCACTCGACAGGCCACAAGCTCTCTGACTATAACGCCGACGGGACATGGAGCGGAAGCGGAAGGGCCGACGCATGGTATGCGCTGCTGGGAGTGCCGGTGACACCGTGGCTGAAGACATACGTGAGATATGACACATACCGTGACGACGCAACATGGCAGACAGCCAAGACAATATACTCGCTGACACCGAACATACAGCTCCACCGCAACCTCATGCTACAGCCACAGCTGAATTATGTCCACGACCGCAACCTCACGAAGCCGGACTATTGTGAGCTGTGGATGCAGGTCTATGTGAGACTGTGAGCCTGTAGCCACCCCCAAGCCCGCTCCGCCCCATACATGGAGCCGGGGTGACAGCAGCCGGAACACTACCCCCATGTACAACCACCAATAACCGATAAAGAGATGAAGCAAGACACCATCGACCGCACACGCCACTGGAAGGTCATAGAGTCAGAATATGTCTATCGCCGCCCATGGCTCACAGCACGCCGCGAGCGCCTGCAGCTGCCCGACGGCCGCATAGTCCCCGAATACTATGTCCTGGACTATCCCGAATGGGTCAATGTCATAGCCATAACCACAGAGGGCGACTTCGTCATGGAGCGCCAGTACCGCCACGGGGCGGGAGTGACATGCTACGAGCTGCCATGCGGAGTGGCAGAGGAGGGCGAGACACCCCTACAGGCCGCACAGCGCGAGCTGGAGGAGGAGACAGGATACACAGGAGGAGAATGGAGCGAGGTGATGACAATATCGGCCAATCCAGGCTCTATGAGCAATATGACCCACTGTTTCCTCGCCCGTGGTGTGGAGAAGACGACATCGCCTCATCTCGACAGCACAGAGGAACTCACAGTCCATCTCCTCAGCCGTGACACTGTGCGCCATCTCCTCGAGACAAACCAGATACTCCAGGCGCTCATGGCTGCCCCGCTATGGCGTTACTTCTCGCTCATGGAGAAGCCGTGAGGCGAATGGCCACGGGCCATGGGCTCATGCCCTCTGGTGCCCTTTATGCCCCTCACATAGCCACGACGATATATACACAAAAGAAGCCCCACCTCAAACGCATCCAGGCCATTGAGCCTTCGTGCGGGAGGTGGGGCTTCTCGTGTATGTGATATTATGTTGCGCGCCAATAGAAAGGCCAGGGTGTCAGGGGGCAACGGGGGGCTTGCACTTCAGTAAAGCGCCCCCATCCCGTCACCTGGTCATCTTACAGCGACCTTGCGCCGCCCGATGATGTATATGCCCGGACGTGACGGGCGTCCCGTAATGCGCTGTCCGGAGATGGTATACCATGCCCCGGGCTGTGTGATGGCTGTCGGGGTAGAGAGGATGGCGGTCGGCGTGTCGGCATATACCTTTATGTTGTCGACAAACGCACGCTTCGACGTCGTCTCTATTGTCAGCTGTGGGTTGGCCGCCACGCCATCGAATGTCATGGTGATGGTCTCGAATGGATCGGATATCGTGGCCGAGTATTCGGCAGTCTGCGGCTCAGCTCCTGTCAGTGTCACTGCCAGTTTTCCCTCAACAGTGGTCCATCCCTTCACATCAAGGCTGACAATGAGCCCTCCGCCCTCAGAGGCTATCTCACGGCTTGTGATGGAGCCGGTGGCCTTGCTTGAACCTAATCTCACGGTGCCGCCAGCCTTGTATGCCTTTGTCGCTGTAGGGAAGTGGTCACAGCCGTCCCACGCCTCGCTGCTGCCTGATGTCACGGTGTTGTCTCCTGCCGCGATATCGTCGAATGGCTCGTAGAATAGGTATCCCTCAGGGGTGTCGGGCGTGGTAGAGCCACCCTCACCGCTGCCGCCAGTGTCGCCTCCACCCTCGCCTGAGCCGCCCTCGCCTGAGCCGCCAGTGTCGCCGCCACCTTCGCCACCGGTGTTCCCGTTGCCGGCAAATGGGTCGTAAGAGCCATAGCGGGTGTCGTCGGAGGCTGTTGTCAGGGCATAGTCAGGGTTGAAATCGACATCCGTGCTGTCGCCCCAGACATACTCGGCGAGCGTGGGGAAGTCAACGTATAGGTTGCGGTTGCCCTGTATGGATGCCACAGCGTTGTTACGGTCGGTCTCCACCTGCGATACCTTATCCTTACGTCCCCACTCCACATACAGCTTGTATGCCCACTCCTTGAGAGTCGGCCAGCCACCATTCTCCAGCGAGTTCAGTCCCTCGCCCGTGAATGTGAGGTTCTGGTAGGCTGTAGCCATATACATATAGCTGCGCGAGAAGTCGCCCTGCCACTCGGCTGCGGGCTGCCACAGCTTCATGCCATTGCTGCCGCTCCCCACCTTGACGCTACCGTTGTCAAATGTCGCTGATGCCACTATGCCCATGCCATAGTTAGCCTTGGCAGAATTGGCCTTCGTGTCGCTCGGCATGAGGTTATACAGGTCCTTGTATGCGTTGTTCTCCGCACCGCCCCACCATGACTTGGGGAAAGAGTGCTCGATGTTCTTCCCTGAGGGCGCTGTGCCTTGTGTCTCAAACTTGACCTTCTCGGTTGAGTAGCGGTCGATGACATATCCCTCCGCATCACGGTCTGTGAGGTAGAATCCCCACCATGTCCTCCGCTCTCCTGAGCCGTAGTCAAGTACGCTGGCATTGCTTGTCAGACGGTATATGGCGGCCTTCAGCTCCGCTTTCCTCAGCCCTTTCAATGATTTGGCATAGTCAACGAGGGCCTTGCGCTCTATGGCGCTGGCCGGGGCTGCTGTGAGCAGGGAGATAGTTATGAGTAGAAAGATGTTGTTGAGCTTCATGTTTATATATATAGGAATGTTATTGTCAAAATGTTGTCATGCAAGGCGGGGTGGCTTGGCTCTCCCGCTCCTATGCCAAGGGGCAGGGGAGGCGGCAGAAAGCCCTACGCCAGCGTTGTGCTAATGGGAGAGGGGGATAGCCAAGATTCATTCACCCCGTGCTATCCCCCTCTCTGCTATTTATGTGTGTTCGCCCACGTAGCCTAAGCTGCGTGCGTGAGGTCATCGTCGTTTACTTGTTGATGAACTTCTTGCCGCCCTTTATGACGATGCCCCTGTATGTGCCGCTTGTGCGCTGTCCGGCAATGTTGAATGCTGGAGCGTCCTTCTCTGCTGTCGTCTCTATGGCGTTGATGCCTGTCGTGCCGTTGACAGAGTAGATAGAGCTGCCTGTTGTTATCTCCTTCGTGCCATTGTAGTCGACGAGCTTTCCGTACACGACGATTATGTCGCCCAGCTTTATCTGGTCCTCGGCTGTGAACTTCTCCCCGCCAAGATAGAGTCCTCTGTAAACGAGGAGGGCGTTGTCCTTGCCGTCGTCAGAGAGTGTGTATGTGGCATTGCCATATTGGGTGCTCACCTCCTCGATTTTCGTTATCTTGCCCTTGACATAGACCTTAGTGTCGAGTCCCTCGCCTGCCTCTATCAGTTGTAACGCCTTCTCTACGGTGTAAGCTGTCTCTGGAGTGTTGGAGATATCGACAGTTGGTGCAGCCTTGACGTTGAGGGTGTATGAGACGGTCTGTGCCTCGTACTCGTCATTGCCAGCGAACGATGCTGACACTGTAGCTGAGCCTGCTCCTACAAGCGTTATGTTGCCTTCCTTGTCAATTGTGGCTACCTCGGCTGGTGTGCAATCGTATGTGACAGGCAGGTTGTTAGAGTTGGAGAGAGTAGGGAATGCATTGTCAGCAGAGCCTATTGTTACGTCGCGTGATGCTGTTCCCCATGACAGGCCGGCCGGTTTCTTCGCTTGTCCACTAAAGAACAGTATGTTGTCGAGACGTGCATTGCTTGATGTTGAGCTGGTCAGTGTCAGCTCTACTGATGCTGTACCTGCTGGCACTGTTATGGTCAGACTATAGTCGTTTCCTGTCTTTGTAGCCTCACCGACAGTTACGCCTGCTGTCGTAGTGGTGACTGTAATTGTCTTGTTCGTCTTGTAACGGAGGGTAAGATTGCCGCTCTCACCTTTCAGGTCAACAGTGTTGGTCAGGTATCCGCCACTCTTTGCGACGAGGAGCTCTGGAGCCTCACCTCCTGCAAGTTTCTCGTTATAGATTCGTGTCTTGCTTTTTGTGTCGCCAAATTTGTAGTTAGGATTAACTTCTGTTGGTGTCTGGTCTTTCTGGGCTGTGCTCCAGTCCTCTTGCCATAGAATTGTCTGGCCATACGCCGTACCGCATATGAGCATCATGATGCCCACGAGTGTCATGTGTAGAATTTTTCTCATAATCAATTGTGTGTAAATTATATTAATGTGTAATCTCTCGTTATGTCTATCTTCTGCAAAGATAGTGCAAATGAGTGCAGAATATGCCAAGCTTGCTTGAGCATTTATGCCGAGTGCAGCCTATCTTCTGCAAAGATAAGAAAAATATTATAATGGAAAGCAAGAAAGGATGTGAAAAAATCATTAATCATTGATTATGGGCTAAATAATGTGAAAATAACGGGCGATATTCCCCCTGGCTGTCGTCATGTGCTGATGGCGTGCGGCAGGCAGTGCATGGCATGTATGAAGAATCATGCACACCATGCTTATTCTAAAAAAGAATAAAAAAAGAGGCAAAACTGATGTGGCTATCGTTTTATTTCTTATCTTTGCAGAAGATAGGCTGCACTCGGCATAAATGCTCAAGCGGGGCTTGGCGTGTTCTGCGCTCATTTGCACTATCTTTGCAGAAGATAGGCTGCACTCGGCATAAATGCCCAAGCGGGGTTTGGCATGTTCTGCGCTCTGACATCTGGTGTGTATCTATGTTTATACTGGTGCCAATGATGGTGTGAGCCTTGTCACGAAAAAGAGAACCGTGCTGCTACCCGCTATCGGGTGAGGGAGGATGAGGCGCGGCTGACAACAGGAAAAGAAACAGGAAAAGAAGACCCAGTGTCACACATTATAAGGAAAATAGTAAAGATTATACTGCCATTCGTCTTGTGTGGCGGAATACTCTATTGGATGTACCGCGGATTTGACTTCGAGGGGATGTTCCAGTTCATGAGACGTGAGATGGACTGGACATGGATGTGGCTGTCATTGCCCTTCGGCATCCTCGCCCAGATGTTCCGCGCATGGCGGTGGAGACAGATGCTCTCGCCTATAGGCGAGCACCCGCGATGCTCCACGGCACACTATGCCATATTCATATCATACGCCGTCAGCCTGCTCGTGCCACGCGTGGGAGAGTTCACACGCTGCGGAGTGCTGAACAGATATGCAGGGACATCATTCTCCAAGGCGCTTGGCACAGTCGTCATGGAGAGGGCTGTCGACACGCTGACAATAATGCTGCTGACAATGGCAGTGCTGCTCATGCAGGTTGAGGTCTTCATGACATTCTTCACAAAGACAGGAGTGAGCCTGACCGACTTCCTAAACCAGTTCACGACAACAGGATACATCGTCACGGCATTATGCGGGGTGGCAGCGCTCACATCACTCTACTTCGTGAGGAAGAAGCTCTCGATATACGACAAGGCCAAGGCTACACTGCACGGGATAATTGAAGGCATCCTGTCGCTCAGGCATGTGAGGAGCGTGCCGCTGTTCGCCATCTACTCCCTCGCTATATGGGCTTGCTATTTCGTCCATTATTATCTGACATTCTTCTGCTTCGACTTCACGTGCTCCCTTGGTGTCTCGTGTGCCGTGGTGTCGTTCATAGTAGGTACGATAGCAGTCATTGTGCCGACACCCAATGGGGCGGGCCCGTGGCATTTTGCGGTGAAGACGATGCTCATACTCTATGGCGTGGCAGAGAACGATGCCCTATACTTCGTCCTCATAGTCCACACCGTGCAGACACTCCTCGTGGTCCTGCTCGGCATATATGGCTGGACAGCGCTGGCTCTCCAGCATAAACCCTCGCCAAAGGCGTAGGACATAAGCCCCCGATATTTGGATATAAAGAATAATAACCTCATAATAACTCTAAATCATGTCTGAAATTCTGACACTACAGCCAGAGTGCATCTGGCGCAACTTCCACCTGCTCACACAGGTGCCACGTCCTTCAGGACATCTTGAGAAAGTACAGCAGGCTCTCCTCGATTTCGCAGCCAAGGCTGGGGTAGAGGCTTTTATCGACCCTGCCGGCAATGTCGTCATGAAGAAGCCCGCCACACCAGGGATGGAGAACCGCAAGGGAGTTATCCTGCAGGCACATATGGACATGGTGCCACAGAAGACACCGGCGTCAAACCACGATTTCGTGAATGACCCTATCGTGACCCGTATTGAGGGCGACTGGCTGTATGCCACAGACACAACCCTCGGCGCTGACAACGGAATGGGAGTGGCAGCAATAATGGCGGTCATGGAGGACAAGACACTCGTACACGGCCCTATCAACGCACTCATAACAGCCGACGAGGAGACGTCCATGGTCGGAGCCAATGCCCTGCCTGAGGGAGAGCTCGAGGGCGAGATACTCCTCAATCTCGACACTGAGGACGAGGGCGAGATGATTATCGGCTCGGCAGGAGGTGTCGACGTGACAGCCGAGATAGAGTACAAGGACGTGGCGGTGGAGCTAGGAGACAAGGCCGTGAGGATTCTCATCGACGGCCTACACGGCGGACACTCAGGGCTTGAGATAGGCCTCGGCCTCGCCAACGCCAACAAGCTCATGGCACGCATAGCTGTCGACATCATCGCCAATGTCGACGCACGCCTCGCTACATGGGAGGGCGGAAACATGCGCAATGCCATACCACGCACATGTGCCGCTGTATTCACAGTGCCGGCAGAGAATGTCGAGGAGCTGAAGAGCATCGTGGCAGAGTATGCCGAGACATTCGCACAGGAATATAAGGGCATAGAGAAGAGCATCACGGTGACAGCAGAGGATGTGGAGACACCCGCAACACAGATACCACAGGAGATACAGGACAATGTCGTCAACGCCATCAACGCATGCCACAACGCTGTCCTGAGATACATCCCCTCGATACCAGACATCGTGGAGACATCAAGCAATCTCGCCATCGTCAATATCGGCGGAGGGAAGGCATCGGTGAAAATCCTCGCACGCTCAGCCTCGGAGAGCCAGAAAGAATGCATCGCCAATATGCTTGAGAGCTGCTTCTGCATGGCAGGCATGAAGGTCACACTAAGCGGAGACTATCAGGGATGGGACCCTAACCCCGACTCGGAGATGATACGCGTCATGTCAGGCATATACAGCCGAGAGTTCGGAAAGGAACCGAAAGTCAATGTCGTGCATGCCGGACTCGAGTGCTCAGTCATACTCTCCAAGTATCCAGGACTCGACATCGTCAGCTTCGGCCCGACACTGCGCCACCCTCATACACCACAGGAGTGCTGCCAGATATCCACAGTCGACAAGTTCTGGCATCTGCTAAAGTGCACCCTCGCAGAGGTGCCAGAGAAATAATATGACAGCCCTCCCCCCAAAAAAGCGATGGGGAGATAAAAAACACAGATAGACAAAAATACCAGGGCGTGAGAAAAAAACTTGGAGATTTTTGTTCACTTTAAAATAAAAATGATTACCTTTGCACCGCATTTTAATGTGCAGAGGTAGTCATTTTTTTATTCCATCTATCCTCATACAACCACACATGTGGGTAACTACGAGAAGTATGGACATCAAGACCACACCGACGCACCATGTATAACCAATAAATAACAGTAATGGACGACTATCATCCGGAAAACAACAACGCTATGTAGTTTCGGGGTCATCACACTGGGAGTGTGTAGGCCTCGGAGAGTGAATCATTGCACTTAAACAAAGGCCTACAACAATGAAGACATATTGGAATACAGAACATCAGCTGCAGAAGATTGACGAATGGCAGCCAAACTGCTGGATACAGGTGACATGTCCTAACGAGGACGACCGCCGTAATCTGGAGGAGACATACAAGATTCCTGATTATTTCCTCTCGGACATCGCCGATAACGATGAGAGAGCACGTTATGAGTATGATGACGGATGGATGCTCATCATACTGCGTATACCCTATGTCAAGGAGATACGCTCCAGGACACCATACACAACAGTGCCGCTCGGCATAATACACAAACGTGACGTAACCATCACCGTATGCAATTTCGAGACGAACATGATGATTGATTTCGTCTCGTTCCATAAGAAGCGCGGTGAGGGATTCACTGACTATGTCGATATGATCTTCCGCCTCTTCCTCTCGTCAGCAGTATGGTATCTGAAACGCCTGAAACAGATATCACAGCGTATTGACGCGGCGAAGAAAGACATGTCGAAAGTCGATAACGAGGCGCTCATCGGGCTCTCACGCCTACAGGACTCGCTGACTTACTTCCAGACATCAATACGAGGCAATGAGAATCTCCTTGCGAAACTGAAATTCAAGCTACAGGTCGACGAGCTTGATGCCGACCTCATCGAGGACGTGAATATCGAGATGTCGCAGGCGAGGGAGACAACGAATATATACTCCAACATCCTCGAGTCGACAATGGAGACGTATCGTGGTATCATCAACAACAACATGAACACGACGATGCGTACGCTGACATCAGTCACAATCATCATGATGTTCCCTACGCTCATAGCATCGCTATTCGGCATGAACCTCGCCAATGGTATGGAGAACAGCTCATGGGGATTCCTCTTCGCCATACTCATTTCTCTATTTGTCAGTCTCGCCAGCTGGGCTGCACTCAGATTCAAGCGGCTTATATAAGCAGGGGAGGGCGGGAGCCAGAAGCAGATAGTCATGCCCCCCAGCGACAATACATAAAGGATAATACAGACACAACTGGATATACGCAGACAAGGCGCATAGGGCTCAGTTCCATAAACAGGACTGCCTGCCCTATGCGCCTTGTTGTATTAGCATGTCAGCACACCTCTCTCTAAAGTCTGTCCGCATGCCCCTCTATGTCCTGTCTGTTGACAATGCCCCGGGGCGATGTTGCGGCTCATCCCATGCCCTGCCTTGCTTTCCTGCCAAAAAGCGATGGCAACAGCAATAATGACGGCATGCTGCGGAGAAGGAAGAGAACCATACGCTGGCGTAAGCTGATGCTTATCCTGCCAGACAACTCCCTGTATGCAGAGGGGGAGAGCAGACGCGCCTCGCGGAGCCTTGAGACAGCCTTCCGGATGTCCTTGATGGCAGATCCCCTTGCGAGTGAGGGTAACGACATCGTGCCCCTGAGTATCCATCCTGCCATATAATCCCTCGTGTCAGGGGCATCACAGCCTTGGGCGATACGGTACAGACGCTTGTAGCATGACACACTGTCAAACATGCTCCCTGTCGACTGATGCCCGTCTCTGCCCAAGCCCCTGCGCCGGCAATAGTATGGGAAACTGATACGCGCTGCCGTCTCTGATGAGTCTATGACACGCATGCCCCAGTCTACACCATCATGCTGTACGTACTCTGCGAACCATATGTCCCTGCCCGTGACGAGCTCCCGTCTGCATATGATATTCCATGGGCTGCGGTTGTGGTCATGTGTGGGCAGCACAGCCCCCGGGGCGGCATCCGCTGTCGCCACGTCGGCATTGTATTTGTCCAGGGATAGATGTGACGTGTAGCTGACTTCCGTACTTGCTGTGTTGACTATGATGTCCGCTCCTGTGTCCATGACGGACTTCCTCAGCTTGGATAGCGTGTCGGAGTATTGCCAGTAGTCATAGCTGTCCATGAAAACTATATACTGTCCTCTCGCTGAGCGCACACCGGTATTGTATGCACCCCCACGGCCTTTCGTCCTCGTGTGCCTCAGTGTTGTTGTGTTCCCATAGCCTCTCGTCAGTTCGTCAATGTAGTCGATAGAGCCGTCGGTCGAGCAGTCATCCACAATTATCACCTCGAAGTCTTCTTGTGGGAGATTCTGCATGAAGACACTGTGAAGACAGTCGGCGACAAGGCTCCCTGGATTGTACACGTTGACGATGACTGAGAATAAAGGTGGCGTCCCACTGTTCTTTAACATAATATTCGTTTCCTCCATTTTTTTGTTGTGATCTGTAGTTCCCGATAGCTGCAACTGTCACTCAGTATGTTGCCATGCCATGTCATCCCCAAAAGACCTTTGCGCTCTTGGCAAAACAGGAAATATGGGCGGGTGCAGATTTCATAATAGTTGATTAGCGTTATAAAAATACATTGATAGCATATGCAAAGATAGTGCAAACGAGCGCAGAACATGCCAAGCCCAGCTTGGGCATTTATGCCGAGTGCAGCCTATCTTATGCAAAGTTACAAAATGATTTCATATTAACCAAATATTTTATTGCATTAAATATATAAAATTATTTAAATGACAATTCAGATAACATGAGTTAGGGGATATTGACGAGGCGAATGAGATGTTTGGGCTGTGTTTGATGACATATACCAGTGTATAGTGGCCCGTATCGTTTTGTGCAAAAAAAATACTGCATGAAGGCATGCAGTATATATAAAGGTATAGCAGGGGGATGCTTCCTGATATCTTGATGAGTGGTGGGGGCGTGTGATAATCTATCAGACTGAGGCTTACAGCGTTATCTCTCCTGAGCCAAAGCAGCGGTGGTGGTCTGTGTCGTATATGACGCAGAATTGTCCTGGTGCCACTCCGTGGATGGGACGTTCTGAGTGTATTATGTAACGGCCGTCGTCAAGAGACTGTATCGTGGCACGGTTATAGTCGGCTGTGTGGCGAATCTTGAATGTTATGGGGAGTGGCGGTATACTGCCTGTCTGTGTCGTCGGCCCGCTTTCTCTGGATGAGGCAGCATCGGGGAGCAAGGGCATTGTGAGCCAGTTTATATCGTGGATGATGAACTCTGTGCTGTAGGCACTCTGAGGGTCGTAGCCGTGGGAGAGGTATATTATGTTCCGCTTCACATCCTTCTTGACCACGAACCATGGCCCTCCTCCGAATCCCAGTCCCTTGCGCTGGCCTATGGTGCAGAACCAATGCCCCTTGTGCTTGCCGACAAAGCGTCCTGTCTCGAGCTCGAGAGCGTCACCTTCATGTTCGCCGAGATATCGGCGCAGGTAGTCGTTGTAGTTTATCTTGCCAAGAAAACAGATGCCTTGTGAGTCCTTGCGTCGCGCGTTGATGAGGTGGTTCTCCTCGGCTATGCGCCTCACTTCCTCTTTCCTCATATCGCCTATGGGGAACATGGCTTTCTGCAGCTGCCAGCCGTATATCTGCGCGAGGAAGTCTGTCTGGTCCTTGACTGGGTCGGGACTTGTGCAGAGCCATTTCCTCCCCTCGCTGTCAGTCTCTGTCGTGGCATAGTGGCCTGTGGCTATGGTGTCATATTCATGGCCTCGTTTCTCGTCAAAGGCTCCGAACTTTATCAGTCTGTTGCACATGACATCAGGATTGGGGGTGAATCCTGCGCGGACCTTGTCCATCGTGTAGCGTGTCACCTTGTCCCAATACTCACGGTGGCAGTCGACAACCTCAAGTCGGCAGCCGTATTTACGGCATAGCGCTGTAGCCATCTCAAGGTCTTCCTCTGAGGTGCAGTCCCAGTCTTCGCCTGGTGTGTCCTCTGGTCCTATCTTGATGTAGAAGCAGTCGGGGATGATGTCTCGTGAGCAGAGTATGTGCAGGGCTACAGCCGAGTCAACGCCACCCGAGAGCAGAAGTGCAGTCTTTCGTGTCATATAGAGAGATAAACGGTGTGTTCCTTGTCCATTGGGGAGTATAGGGCGGTGGAGTAAGGGGATGGTGGAGGTATGATGATGATTAAGAGATATGGCGGGGTTATGTGTAATGCAGGGAGACAGAGTGGGGTTGTGTGTAATGTAGGCAGAGCAGGGGCATTAATATGCCGCACGGTATTTCCCGTCGTCCTTGTCATTGAGCATGGAGATGTAAGAGTTGTAGCGTGACAGGGATATGTAATGGTCCTCTACGGCTTTCAGCACGGCACATCCTGGCTCATGTGTGTGTGTGCAGTTATTGAAGCGGCAGTCTTTTGAGAAGCGGAATATCTCCTTGAAGTATGAGCATATCTCCTCTGGCTCCATATCGAATGTCCCGAATCCCTTTATCCCTGGTGTGTCTATGACCCATCCAGCATTGTTGTCCGAGGGATTGAGAGGCAGCATCTCAGAGAATGTCGTGGTGTGCATGCCTGTGTTGTGGGCGTCAGAAATCTCTGATGTGCGGAGGTTGACGCCTGGCAGAAGGGTATTGAGTATTGTCGATTTCCCTACACCGCTGTTCCCGCTGAACAGTGTTATCTTCCCGTCAAGGACAGCGCGGAGAGCATCCATGCCTGTCCCCTCGACGGCTGAGAGCTGGAGACACTTGTAGCCTATCGTCTCGTAGAGGTCGGCCATCATCTGCTGATAGTGCCTCTCGTCGGGCGAGAGGATGTCTGTCTTGTTGAAGGCAAGGATGACGGGCACGGAGTATGCCTCGGCCGATGCGAGGAAACGGTCAATGAATGTGAGCGATGTCTCTGGGTAGTTGACAGTCACTACGAGTACTGCCTGGTCGACATTTGCGGCGATTATATGGCTCTGCTTAGAGAGATTCTGTGATTTGCGTATGATATAGTTACGGCGGTCAGATATCTCTGTTATGAATGCTGTGCCTTCACTGTTTGGCTGTATGGTGACATGGTCGCCTACAGCTACAGGGTTTGTGCTGCGTATGCCTCTCAACCGGAAATTGCCCTTGATTTTACAGTCAACGGTGCTCCCCTCGTCGGTGAGCACCGTGTACCAGTATCCTGTGTTCTTTATTACAAGTCCGTTCATTTGCGTCATGTTTGCCCTCGCTGATGGTCTGTGCAGTGGGGGGATGTGTTTTTTCCTATATCCACTGCCGGTCCCTATATAGGCAGTATTGGAATCATAGCCGTATGGATGAATCTGCGTAGATGGATAGTAGGATGGGGGATGCCTGTGTGTTTTCAGACAGTCATTATCTCCTTGTTCTTGTCGGCGAGCATGCCGTCAATCTTCTTGATGAACTTGTCGTGGCTCTTCTGCAGCTTCTCCTCTGCGTCTTTCTGCTCGTCCTCTGCGAGACCGTCCTTGACAGCTTTCTTCAAGACATCCTTATACTCGCTTCTTACTTTGCGCACAGTGACCTTGGCTTTCTCGCCGATTGCGTTACATTGCTTGGCAAGCTCGCGGCGTCGCTCCTCTGTCGGGACAGGGATGCACAGGCGTATTATCTCACCGTTGTTGTCAGGTGTGATGCCGAGGTTTGAGTTGATGATAGCGCGCTCGATATCCCTTATCGCTTTCTTGTCCCATGGGCGTATGGCTATGGTACGTGGGTCGGGAGTAGAGATATTGGCTACCTGGTTGATAGGTACCATGGAGCCGTAAGACTCTACCTTTATACCGTCGACGAGAGCGACGTTCGCTCTGCCTGCGCGTATATGTGATAACTGCTCATCGAGGAACATGCATGCCATGTCCATCTCTTCTTCAGCATTGCTGAGGGTCTGTTTTACGTCGATCATAGTGATAGTTGTTTTTTCTTGCCAGTGTGTGGTTCCTTGGCTGCTGATAGTGGCAGCCTGTCCTCACAGCTGGCTGATGGTATTGATTTATTGTTTTTCCTTTCCCAGTGTTCTTGATGTCTGCCTGGAAGCAAGAGGGCCAGAGAGTCAAGGAGCCGTTGTCGACGCATTGTCACGTCACGTTGGCTTCTTATCTCCCTGACCCCTTTTCCATTTTAATTCTTCCGCCAAATAAATGGCAGGCTGTGTGCAGAGTGGCGTCCTGTATGCCTTACGTCGTGTACGCTGTGTTCAATCTGGTGTACACGTAAGGACATGATGACTTGCCGTTATGTCGTTCTTGTTGAGAGTCCTGGCCTTTCCACTCTTGCAGACATCTCTTCGGTTGGATTCTTTTTGTCATCCCCACCATGAGTTTGCAATGCCCTGACTGTTTCCATAAGCTATATCCATAATAGTTTGGAAGGTTTGTGACGGGGCTGGTGTTATTCCCTGGACATTCTCTTCTTCTGCAAGACAATTATTTAGCAGGAGCCTGCTGCTGTGCAGGAGCCTCTTTCTGGCTGGCACCGAAGCCTGGCAGATTGTTTGGGTTTGTAGCGCTCTGCTCGGTAGCAGCTTTCTCTATGACGCTTTCTTCTGTCTGTGCGACAGGAGCGACGTAAGCGCAAACGATGCTGAGGACGACCATGGCACCTGCGAGGGTCCATGTGGCCTTCTCTATGAAGTCTGTTGTCTTACGGACACCGAGGACTGCGTTTCCACCGGCGAAACCTGTTGAGAGACCGCCACCTTTTGACTCCTGGATGAGGACTATGCCTATCATGAGTATCGCTGCGATGACGATTAGGATTACGAATAATGGGTACATTGTTTTATTGTTTTTTGTTTTTGTTATTTATAATCAGTTTTTCTAAGAAGCGTATCTGGTCTGCGTAATATGCGTTTTTGCCGGGGCTGGCTGTATGCAGGCGTTTGATAATCTCGAGTGCCTGTGTGTATCTGCCTTGTCTGACATAGATTTGTGCCATGGTCTCTGTGCATATGTCGTCAGGGACTGGCTCTGTCGCTTCTTGTGTGTCGTGGCTCTCTTCTTCAAGCTCAGGAAGGATGATACGTCCGTCCCTGGATATGAAGTCGTCGATGAGGTTCTGGCCTTTCATTTGTGGGGTGGCGCTGTCTCCGAGTATGTCGTCGCCACACTGCTCAAGGTATGCCACATAATCAACGGCTGCATCGGCAGGTGTCGGCTTGCGTCCCCGTTTCCGCTCCTTGTCCTCGTCGTTGGGCATGGAGCCGAGGAAATTGTTTATCAGCTCTGTCGTGCGGTTCCCGTTGTCTTTCTGGCTTTCTTCTCTTGTGGCGGCATGCTCCTGAGGTTTCCTGTGTTGTTGGCGCAGCCTGTAGTGGGCTGCCTCAATCATGTTGAACAGGACTCTGCGGTCGGTGATGTATATCGCGGCGCGGCGCAGTTCCTCATCGAAGGACGAGTCGTGCAGGAGGTAGAGGTTCTGTAGCATCAGAAGCCGTGCTGTCTGATAGTAAGGATGGAGTGCTATGATGCTCCGGAGATCATATAATGTCTCGCGGTCCATGCGCTCTGGGTGTGCTATCAGTTCATCAAGGTTCATCTGCTTGTTCCTCACGTTTTAGGATGCAAAGTTACAAAAAAAATATGAATACTTGAGTATGTTTCAATAAAAAAGTGTCCCAATGCTATTTTTTTTGGACAAAAAGGGCGTTGTTTACAGCTTTTTAAGTATCTTTGCATTTATTAAGTGCTCATAATCTGGGATTATTTGGGCTCGTGCCCTCATAATTCTCCATAACTATCTCTTATACACTGATGATGAAGAAAACGACATCGCCCTGGACATGGGTCCCCACATTATATTTCGCAGAAGGCCTTCCTAATGTTCTTGTGACGGGTCTCGCCCCTGTCATGTACATGCAGATGGGGCTGTCAGACGCAGAGCTCGGACTATATACCGGATGGCTGGCTCTGCCTTGGGTGATAAAGCCGTTGTGGAGTCCGTTCGTTGATCTCCTGAAGACCAAGCGCTGGTGGATTCTTCTCATGCAGCTCTTGATAGGCGCATCGCTGGCGGGCATAGCCTTTACTATTCCCACGGCAGTGTGGTTCCAGTGCAGCATGGCCTTCTTTTTCATAATGGCATTCGCGAGCGCCACTCATGATATCTCTGCCGACGGATTCTACATGATAGAGCTTGACGAGCACAGGCAGACAATGTTTGTCGGCATAAGGAATACATTCTACCGTCTGGCGGTGATTTTTGGCAATGGTGTCCTCGTCTCGCTCGCAGGCGTGCTGCAGGTTCTCTTCCGCAATAGGATAGCCTACACGTGGAGCCTGCTCTTCTATGGCGTTGCGGGTCTGTTCATCGCTCTATGGCTCTACCATGGAATGAGGCTGCCGCGTCCCGCAGGTGACCAGCAGGCAGAGGGGACATTCAAGGAGGTAGCCGACGGACTGGTAGAGATGTTCACGAAGTTCTTCACGAAGTTCCCCCTGAAAGAGACTGTGGCTGTAATGCTTTTCCTCCTGCTTTACCGATTCCCGGAGGCCCTGCTTAATACGATGACCAAGACGTTCCTCATGAGGCCAAACTCGAGTGGGGGATTGGGGCTGTCGCCACAGGAGTTCGGCCTTGCCAATGGCACGGTGGGGCTCGTCGGCCTTCTGTTGGGAGGTATTATCGGCGGCATACTTGTCTCCCGTGATGGCATGAAGCGCTGGTTGTGGCCCATGGTGTGCGCCATCACGCTCCCCGATGTCGTCTATATCTACCTGAGCTATACCCTGACATCCGATATACTCACTGTCAGCCTTTGCCTTTTCATCGAGCAGTTCGGCTACGGACTTGGATTCACCGTCCTGACACTCTATATGCTCTATTACAGCTCGGGGAGGTTCAAGACATCCCATTATGCTATCTGTACCGGCATCTCATACCTTGGTCTGATGCTTCCCGGCATGCTGTCAGGCTATATAAAGGACGCTGTGGGATACAAGACGTTCTTCATTATCGTCATGGCATGCTGTGTTGTGACATTCGCGGTGACAGCCTTGTTGAGGATAGACCCGAAATTCGGGATGAAGAGACGGGATGACGAGGCCGCTTGAGTGCTCACCCCGCCCCACATATCCCACATCTTCTCGCCCTCAGAGGGCAAATGTCATACAATCAAAAACAAGAAAAAGAAATAGGAAGAAATGGAAACAGGACTCACACACACAAGCACCCTTATTGTAGGCGAACCGCATCTCGCCTCGTCTGTCGGCAGCGGTGATCTCGCTGTCCTTGCCACCCCCGTCATGATATCATTAATGGAGAATGCGGCGATGCTCGCTGTTGCCGACGCATTGTCTCCTGGCGAGACCACAGTGGGCTCTGAGATGTCCGCCTCCCATGTGCGCCCGACAGGTATCGGCGATACCGTCGTCGCTGTCGCCCGGCTTGTCGCAGTGGATGGCAGAAGGCTGGAGTTTGAGGTCGAGGCCTCTGACTCAAGAGGTGTCATAGGCTCTGGCAAGCATGTGAGATACATCGTCGGCAGAGAGAGGTTCATGGCAAAGCTCGGATAGGCAAAGCCCTCATTCCGGTGTCATCCGCCACGCTCTTGAGCTATAAGGCCCTGCCTTTTGTCATGCTTTGGGGTGATGCTGTGACCATTTAGCAGGCTTCACCTTACAGTCAGCTGTACTTATGTTGCCGCCCGAAGGGCACTATGCGCGCAAAGCCCATCCCTCCCTGCCGACAACATAACGCCCCCATCTGCTTCATTGTCTTTATATTATGTGAGAATCTTAAAATAAATTAATTTGTACTTGTTTGCTTTGTCTGAAAGCGAAAAAAGTCGTAATTTTGCAAGGCAATCAATATATCTTTAAATATCAAAGAATATTCACAGCGTGAAAATACAGGAAGTCATCGACGCCCTTGAACAGTTCGCGCCTCTGCCCCTGCAGGAGAGCTATGATAATGCCGGCCTGCAGGTTGGGCTGACAGAGGCCGACGTCTCAGGGGCATTATTGTGTCTTGACGTCACGGAGAGCGTCATAGACGATGCCGTGGCAAGAGGGTGCAACCTTATCATTGCACACCACCCCCTCCTTTTCCGCGGACTTAAGATGGTCTCCGATGCTGACTATGTGCAGCGCTCAGTATGGAAAGCTGTTCAGAACAACGTCTGCATTGTGGCCATGCACACCAATCTCGACAATGCCTATGGGGGCGTGAACCATGAGATAGCGGCGCTCCTGGGGTTGGAGAATGTCACCTTCCTCGCGGGGCAGCGCACAATCCCCGACCCCTATGGCGGCATGACACCACAGAGCCAGCTGACAGGTGGCAGCGGCATAATAGGGACCCTGGGACAAGAGACAGACCCCGAGACATTCATACACGATGTCAAGAGAGTGTTCGGGGCAGAGTGCTGCATGACGAACCAGCTTCTCGGGCGCAAGATAAGGACCGTCGCCCTGTGTGGCGGTGCGGGAGCTTTCCTCCTCCGTGATGCTATAAGACAGGGAGCCGACGCATTCATAACAGGAGAGATGGGCTACCATGAATTCTTCGGACATGACCAGGAGATACAGATAATGGCCATCGGACATTATGAGACAGAACAGTATACTGTCCGCATCTTCAGGCGCATAATATCCTCCCTGTGTCCCTCACTGCCCATATATGAGTATGGGGCTACAAACCCAATAAGATATTGGTGAATGTAAAAACTTTTCAGAAACATAACAGCGGCAGGATGATAAACCCAACAAAATCCGGGCTTGCTGAAAAATGGAAAATTTAATATAAACAAAATAAGAAAGATGGCAAAGAAAGCAAAGGAAATGAGCGTAGAGGACAAGCTCAAGACTCTCTTCCGCCTGCAGGAGGTTCTCTCAGGCATCGACGAGAAGCGCGCACTGCGCGGCGAGCTGCCTCTTGAGGTGGAAGACCTTGAGGACGAGGTGGCAGGCCTCGCTACACGTATTGAGAAAATAACACGTGATATCGACGAACTGAATCAGGCCGTTGTCCAGAAAGGCGAGGAGATAAAGCTCGCAAAGGAAAGCGTCGAGCGATACAAGGATCAGCTCAACTCTGTACGCAACAACCGCGAGTATGATGTCCTGACAAAGGAAATAGAGTATCAGGAACTCGAGATACAGCTCTGCGAGAAGAAGATAAAGGAGGCACAGGTGAAAATAAACGAGCGTGTGCAGGACCGTAACCGCGCCCAGCACAACAAGGACGACCGCATGAAAGACCTTGAGTCAAAGCGCTCAGAGCTCGACGAGATAATGGAAGAGACACGTGCAGAGGAAGAGCAGCTGCGTGAGAAGGCCGAGGACCTTGAGATGCGCATTGAGCCACGTCTGCTGCAGAGCTTCAAGCGCATACGCAAGAATGTGCGTAACGGACTCGGTATCGTCTACGTGCAGCGTGACGCGTGTGGAGGATGCTTCAACAAGATACCGCCACAGAGACAGCTCGACATCAAGATGCACAAGAAGGTCATCGTATGCGAGTATTGCGGACGCATACTCATCGACCCTGAGCTTGCAGGTGTGAAACTCACTCCAAACGGTGAGGAGAAGCCTAAGAAAAAGCGTGTGATACGCAAGAAGGCAGCCGAGACAAAGACAGAGGAATAAAGCCGTCTTATGCATTCCCCGGACATCATCCTTGCCCATACAACAGACTGTGTATGGGTAAGGATGGTCATATGGGGTGCGTGAAGGCTATATACAACATCAAAGGGGGCTTATGACAACAGATGAAATTGTCATAAGCCCCCTTCGCCTATGTATGAAACCGGATGCCCTGAACCGCAGGATGAGGGAGGAGAGAGCCGTGGCAGGCTTTATTCCTTACATCCATGAATGTCCCTACAGGGCGGTATAAGAGGGAATCTCGCTCAAGAAAGCATAGCTGTTGTGCTCATAGTCCATACGGCAGCAGAAATGCCGCAGGCCGTTGCTGACAATGAGATAGTCGACGTGGAGAAGGAAATTATAAGCAGCTATCTGGTTGAAGACCCTCGGTGTTATCTCTATCTCTGGCGCCTTGTATTCTATTATCATGCGTGATGTCCCGTCAGGATTATACAGCACACTGTCACAACGCAGCCTCTTCTGGCCACATCTCAGCTCCACCTCGTTCTGCAGGAGGGTAGGAGGGTAGCCTTTCCGCTCTATCAGGAAGTGTACGAAATGCTGCCTGACCCACTCCTCTGGCGTCAGCGCCACGAAGCGGCGTCTCAGGACATCAAATATACAATGGCGTCCGCCAACATCACTCAGACGGACATCGTATGTCGGAAGGTTAAGAGCTGTCATCTGAAAAATCTTGGAGTTTTATTTTGACTTTTGCCTTTTTTAAATTAACTTTGCCCAAAAATGCAGGGCAAAGTTAGCGCTTTTATTCCATACAGACAATCATTTTGCCCAGAAAAACATTTGTGTTACCCAAAAACATATACGTACATGGCAGATAAACAAGGCTCTGTCACATTTGACAGCATAATGAGAGACCTCAGGGCGGGTAACTACCGTCCGGTGTATCTTCTTGCCGGTGACGAGCCCTATTATATAGACAAGATAGCCGACTACATCACAGAGAACGCCTTGAAGCCCGAGGAGCGCGATTTCAACCAGACCATATTCTACGGCCTCGACACATCGCCCATGCAGGTCATGGACTCTGCACGCGCTGTGCCTGTCATGGCCGAGCGGCAGGTGATAGTAGTGCGCGAGGCGCAGCTCATGCGTGGCATAGAGAATATGGAGAAATATCTCAGGAAGCCGGTCCCCTCCACGATACTCGTCTTGTGCTACAAGAAAGAGCCGCCGAAGGCAAAGAAGGGGTGGGCGGCAGAGGCGGCAAAGAATGGCGTATGCTTTGAGAGCAAGAAACTGCGCGATTCAATGCTTGGTCCTTTCGTCGCAGGATACCTCAAGCAGAAGGGGGTCGATATAGACCAGAAGGCTTGTGCGATGATATGCGATTCGATAGGTGCAGACCTCAGCCGTATCGTGACCGAACTCGACAAGCTCCTTATTTCAATGCCAGAAGGGACGAAGAGAATTGTTCCAGAATTCGTAGAGAGCCAGATAGGCATAAGCAAGGATTATAATGTCTTTGAACTTCGCGATGCCATAATCAGGAAAGATGTCATGAAGGCTAACCGTATTGCGAAATATTTTGACAGTAATCCTAAGGCGGCAAATCTTCATATGATAGTTCCGCAGCTCTTCACATTCTTCCAGAACATGATGATTGCCTGGTACTGTCCGCACCGCACAGACGAGCGTGAGCTATACCTGTGGCTTGAGTTGAGAGGTGTCTGGCAGGCACGCGAGTATATCTCGGCGATGAGGCTCTATAATGCGGTCAAGGTTATGCAGATTATACGTAAGCTGCGCACCGTCGCTGCCAAGAGCAACGGGCTTGATAACCGTAATGCGACTGAGGGTGAGCTGCTGCAGGAGCTTATCTTCTTCATCCTCCACTAAATGTCAGTGTGCAGAAAGACGATTCTGCACGTTCAGCCAGAATGTTCTATTTATCATAATATAAGCGTCTCTCCCAAAGGCTGGAAGCTATGGGGTGGGGCGCTTCTTCGTATATATAGGTATGGCTGAGTTTTCATATTTCCGAGCTGTGCGGCGGATTTCTGCCATGTTCTGCCCATCTGTCATATTGTAAGCGTTGGATGGGTTTGTCCCCATTCTGTGGTATGTGCCATTGTCTGGGCAGTCAGGACTGGCGGGATGGCTTGGAAGAAGCCCTGAGATATATGTTAATCGGGGAAATAGGTAATTAACATATTTTTACAGTGATTTTACCCCTTTATAGCCCCCTAATTGGCTGCTGAGAGCAGGAAAACAGGTAAAGAAATGGCTATACAGGAGATTTTAAGCATGAAAAACACATGAAATAGAGACTTTTCACGTACAGGGAAAAATGCGTCTCATCCCTTTGTTTATAAGGGTTTCTGCTACTTTATACCCCCAAATCCTGAGCGTAGAAGTCAGCGAGCCCACCAATTGCCGGGAAAATCGCGGAATTTCTGAAAATCGTCGGTTTTCTGTTACGTGAATTTATATTTCACATTTATTATTATTTAGAAATGTTATTAATCGTCTTGTGCTATACATTTACAAATGTAAAACAATAAATCGAAACACAATACCACATACCGCATTTATGCGTATTTAATAATCTGAATTATTACATTATACATTTAAATTTACCAATCAAGAAATCTAAATGTATATTTATGCACCATTCTTTTTCACATGAAAGTCGTTGAAAACCAACGATATAGTCCAATATACCTATAAAAATGACATCTGTGATGCCCATACAACCGCCCAAATGCCGCCCGATACCTATAAAATCCTTATAATATAGGCTTTGTAAGCCTAAAAAACTCAGAATGTTAGATAATTATGATAAATCTATATTAATCTTCTATTATTACTATCTAAATATCAATATCCACATCAATAACAATTTTACATGTAAAAACTTACATAACAATATTATATCTTGTGTAACATCTGTAAATATAAAAAGTGATAAAATTAATATCAATTTGTTGGCAGTCTCAGATTTTATGTTTACCTTTGTAAATGCTAAAAATCACCCCATATATACCGTCATATAGCGCCAACAGGCATGAAGACGTGTGCCAGCCGATGTATATGAGACCCTCTCGTTAACAAATTCATAA
>OBLI01000244.1_pt1 | contig 59034 bp, 39 predicted proteins | sample 1519701 | NCBI WGS metagenome assembly OBLI01 (sample SAMEA3663005, study PRJEB22513) | pig gut metagenome | biome: pig gut; feature: pig-associated habitat; material: faeces | place: France | collected 2012
TAAGCAAGCTTAATGTTCTGCTCTCGCTTGAACGAAAATTCTCGCCAAGCCAAAGTGAGCAAGCTCTCTTTGGTCTTATGGCTTAACGAAAACGTTCGTTTTCGGGGGAGTACAGCCGGCCATGTGTCTGGCAACCGTCCCGATATATCAAGGACGGAACCTCGGGGGTGGTGTCATATACGCAATCCCTGGTATATGGGGAAGCCATGGCATCAGAAGATATATCCTGCGCCCCCGAGCCGTATGGACCCCGTTATCAGAAACCACAATGATTTTTTTTTAATATGATAGAACATATCACAAGCTTACAGAATCCGAGAGTGAAACGTTTCCTGCGTCTGCGCGACAAGTCATCAGCAAGAAGAGCAGCGGGTGTGTTCTGTGTTGAGGGAATGCGTGAGATATCGCATTGCCTTGGCTCAGGCTACGAGATAGAGACCCTCTTCCTCGCGCCGTCTATAGCGGGCATGTCGCCAGAGGATATACTGTCCGACCATCCATGCCCCTATGTCATCTCTGTCACTGAGGCCATATACGCGAGGATGGCGCTGCGGGGTGACACAGAGGGAGCCGTGGCCATCTTCAAGACGAGGGAGAAGACGCTTCATGATCTGGATCTGCCCCCTACCCCTCTGCTGGCTATCTTGGAGAGCGTCGAGAAACCCGGCAATCTTGGTGCCGTGCTCCGTTCTGCCGATGCGGCTGGCGTTGATGCCGTGATTGTCTGTGACCCTCTGACCGATATATACAACCCGAACCTTATACGCGCGTCTCTAGGGGCTGTGTTCACTGTCCCATGCGTCACATGCTCTTCTTCTGAGTGCATATCATTCCTGAAAGCCAACGGCATACAGATTCTCACAGCCCAGCTCCAGGACTCCTCGCTCTATTATGACACGGATATGAGGAGACCGACAGCTATCGTCTTTGGTACAGAGGCGACAGGGCTGTCCCAGATATGGAGGGATGCTGCCGCCGCACATATCCGCATCCCCATGCTTGGAGAGCTTGACTCTCTTAATGTCTCGGTCTCTGCCGCGATACTGATGTTCGAGGCTGTGCGCCAGCGCAGTGTCATTGACAGCCTGCAGGCTTAAGATGCGGAGACTAGGATGTCTAAGCCCCCCTCCACCATTCATGGCAGGATGCCTCAGTGGGGGAGTGTGGACACCATTCACCAAAAAGTTATACAATTCCTTATACTATCGACAACAGACTTAAGAGTTATTTATCACAGAAGACCCGGATGAGGGGCTGATGAATGTCTTGTGGCCTACACGCTACGCTCCCCTTCCCTGTATCGTCTTGGCGACAATCCTGTCTGCTTCTTGAAGAATGTGCCGAAAGCCGATACATTAGGGAATCCCATCTCCACAGCAATGTCCTGTATGGGCCTGCCGGTGGCGGTAAGCAGGAAAATGGCACGCCGCGTGATGGCCTTGAAGACAAGCTCCTGCACAGTATATCCACAGATATGCTTGACGAGCGAGGAGAGATATTTGGGCGACAGGCACAGCTTGTCGGCATAGAAAGCCACACCACGCTCCTTGGTGTAATTATTCGTTATCAGCCCTACAAGCCGTATGAGGATTTCCATGTGGCGGCCTGCTATATCCTCGCGCAGAATCAGCTGTCTGCTGAAGATGGAACACAGATGATAGGTCAGCCCCATGAGCAGGAGATTCCGCTCGTTATCATCAAACTGGCTGCCGCCGCCGATGGCTATAGGGGCAAGAAGACGGATATAGGCCTCGAGCTTCTCCTCGCTATCTGACGGAAGGATGTGTACCGGCTTGGGGTTAAGGGCTGACAGTATACGCATCGTCATGACAGTGTTCCCGAGGAGATGACGTATCGGCTCTATGCGATAGAGGAGTATGGAATAGCGGATATCGGCTGAGACGCCGGTTATCTGGAACTGTATGTCCTCAGAGAGGAAAAGGGTCTCACCCATCACGACCCTATAGTGTCTGCCATCGACACATATCTCCAGATGGCCTTGAATACATATCACTATGCCGAGGTAATCAAGGAAAATGGGAGAAAGCAGCTGTGGGGGGATGGGGGTAATATGCGACGAGCAGCAGATATCAGCGCGCATGTCGAGCGCCTCGGCCAGCCTGTTATAAGAATAGTTGTCAGTCATCATATAGTGCGGAGGGGGAAGAGAGGGGATGTGGTCTTTTTCCTGTTTTCAACGGCGAAGTTACGCTTTTTTTATCTTAAAACTGCAGTTATTCATAAAAAAACATTAATTTTGCATCATTATTAATCATAAACACGCGAACGAACAACAGAAAACCGATATGAGAATAGGATTTGACAATGAGAAATACTGCAGAATACAGTCAGAGCACATACGCAGACGTATAGCCCAGTTTGACGGCAAGCTGTATCTTGAGTTGGGAGGGAAACTGTTTGATGACCATCATGCGAGCCGTGTGCTCCCAGGTTTCCAGCCAGACTCAAAGCTCAGGATGTTCTCGAAACTTGCTGACAGCATAGAGATAGTCATCGTGATAAGCGCTGAGGATATAGAGAGAAACAAGGTGCGGGCAGACCTTGGCATAACATACGATGAGGATGTCCTGAGGCTCCGTTCTGAGTTTACCAACCGCGGGTTCATGGTGGGGTCTGTTGTCATAACCCATTACAACGGCCAGCCCTCTGCCGATGCATTCCGCTCCCGACTCGCCAATATCGGCATAAAGTCATACATCCATTATCTCATAGACGGATATCCGCATAATGTCCAGCTTATAGCATCGGATAACGGATTCGGCAAAAATGACTACGTTGTCACGTCGCGTCCGCTTGTCATCATCACAGCCCCAGGGCCAGGCTCGGGCAAGATGGCGGTCTGCCTCTCCCAGCTGTATAACGAGAACAAACGCGGGGTAAGGGCGGGATATGCCAAGTTTGAGACATTCCCTGTATGGAACCTTCAGCTGAAACACCCTGTCAACATCGCATACGAGGCGGCAACAGCCGATTTGAATGATGTGAACATGATAGACCCCTTCCATTACGACGCTTATGGGAAAGTTGCCATTAACTACAATCGCGATATAGAGATTTTCCCTGTCCTCAACGCATTATTCCAGAGTATATATGGCGAGAACCCCTATATGTCGCCGACAGATATGGGAGTCAATATGCTCGGCTTCTGTATCTGCGACGATGAGGTATGCTGCCAAGCGTCAAGAGAAGAGATAATACGGCGCTACTATGAGGCGCTGAACAAACGTGCAGAGGGAGCGTCGAACAACAACGAGATAAACAAAATCAGGCTTCTCTTCACACAGGCAAATATCTCGACCGACTCGCGCCGAACAACTGTCGCAGCTAAAAGGCACAGGGACGAGACAGGCCATACAGCAGCTGCAATAGAGCTTAGTGACGGAACAATAATAACATCACACAGCAGCGAGCTTTTAGGATGCTCAGCGGCATTACTGCTCAATGCCACGAAACACCTTGCAGGCATAGACCACGACGTGAGGCTTATACCCCAGAGTATGATAGAGCCTATACAGAAGACAAAGACGCAATATCTTGGAGGTAAGAATCCACGGCTTCACACAGATGAGGTCCTTGTGGCTCTATCTGTATTGAGCGATACAGACAGCAGATGTGAGAGAGCCTTGCAACAACTGCCATCGTTAAGAGGATGCCAGGTACACACAACAGTGATGCTCAGCGATGTCGACCGTAAGATATTCAAGAAATTAGGCATCGGTCTCTCTTGCGAGCCTGTTTTGAAAAGGTAAGTATAGGGGGAGACGTTGACTGCTCACGGATTATCGAGGGATGGTGTCTGTCGGCTTCCTCTGTCACGATTAACTTTCGTTGAATATCGGCTGCTCATCTGGCTTAACGAAAACGAATGATTTCTTGCTATGATAAACTACGACCTATCAAAGATAACAACCATCATATTTGATGTTGACGGTGTATTGAGCGTCTCCACTATAACCATGAACAGTAACGGGGAACCTCTACGTACTGTGAATATCAAGGATGGGTACGCAATACAGCTTGCGGTACGTATGGGTCTCAGAATAGTCATCCTTACAGGTGGAGTCTCTGAAGCTGTCCGTCTGCGTTACTCACGTCTTGGAGTGGAAGATATTTTCATGGGTAGTGCCGTCAAGCTCGACACCTACTCTGAGTATATTGCCACACATGGGTTATCAGCAGCTGAGATAATCTATATGGGAGATGACATTCCTGACTTCGAGGTCATGTCACGTGTAGGATGTCCATGTTGTCCATCAGATGCTTGTGATGAGATAAAGTCTGTATCGGTATATGTCAGTCCGTATGCTGGAGGATATGGATGCGGACGTGATGTGATTGAACAGGTGATGAAAGCCAAGGGATTGTGGATGAAAAAGGACAAAGCTTTCGGATGGTAGAAGCATATATATATATCCATTTTTGTATTTCTATCTGACGCCTTAGCATGTGCGTATACAATGACGTAACCGAAATTGGGTAACAGGATAGAACGCAGACCTAATTGGGGTAATATGGGGTTATATCACACAGCCTGAATGATTAACCATCGGGGCAAGAATCGATATACGCTATATACGACATGCTTATACAGCATCATTCATAATCTTATACAAAAAATGTAAAGACTCACCTAACCATAAAAATATCAATACCATGAAACGCCTATTCAGTATAGCATCATCATTGTTTGTGTGCACAATATTAATTGCGGGAGAGATATTTGTCTCCCCAGCAGGTGACGATTCAAATCCTGGCACGCACGACAAGCCGGTAAGGAGCCTATGCCAGGCGTTGCGTATAGCACGTGAGTGGCGCAGGACACAAGACAGAAGGGCAATTGAAGATATCTATATCCGTTTGGAAAGTTCCAGCACATTTATCCTTGATGAGCCTGTCTATATCAGGCCAGAAGATAGTGGGACATTGTCAAGCAAGACTGTGATAACAACTGATGGGGATGAGAGCTCGACCATTTCAGGCGGAATCACATGCAATCCTTCAGCGTCTGTTTTCATGCCACCCCGACTATCAGGAAGACCTGTCCTGACACGGTGTTTATGGGTCGGCGGCACAAAATGGCAGCTTTCCAGTCATAGGGGGAAGTATATGATGGACCGCATTCTCAGTTTCGATGCTCAAAATGAGAGTATAACTATACCCGCAAAGGCCCTGACAGATTATGGCATCAAATCTATCGAAGACGCTCCACAACTTGAGATGATTGTTCATCAGCGCTGGGCAATAGCAGTCTTGAGAGTCAAAGCTATCGATATTTATGGAGACAAGGCTGTATTGACTTTCCGCAATCCAGAAAGCCGTTGGGAATTCTCTCACCCATGGCCACAGCCAGTCATCGGCGGCGAGTACGGCTCTTCTTCATTCTCATTGAGGAACGCGCGCCAATTTCTTGATGATGATAACGAATGGTGGCAGGACTATTCTGACGGAAGAATATATTCGCAGAAAGGCATAGATGGTCACGAAGTCGTTTTACCTACGATTAACAGGCTTGTCACAATAGATGGAACTTGTGGTGACAGGGTACACGATATAATATTCAAGAATATAACGTTCTCTTATACCTCATGCGAGCGTCCATCATACTACGGTCATGTGACACTCCAAGGTGGTTTCCCGATTATCGACGCATATAAACTGAAAGAGCATGAGGGCCTGCCATGGGCTTCCGGACTTGAGAATCAGGCATGGATAACACGACCAGAGACGGCAGTGTCTGTATCCTGGGCTGAGCGCGTGGATTTTATAGGATGCCAGTTTGAGCATCTGTCTTCTACCGCCCTTGACTATACTGTAGGGTGCTCTGACATAAAGATATGCAACAATGTATTTAAAGATATTGGCGGTACAGCCGTGCTATGTGGTTCCTTCGCAGAAGGGCCGACTGAGGTTCATCGGCCATATGGTATGAATAATGCCGGCATTAAAGATGGAAACGCACTCCAAAAGACATATACAGAGCGATTCCTGATTTCCGGGAACAAGGTTACGGACGCCACAAACGAGGATTGGGGATGTGTCGGTATAGGATGCGGCTATGTAAGAGATTTCAAGATTATTGATAATATTGTCATCGATGTGAACTATTCAGGAATCGCGATAGGATGGGGATGGACTACACATGATACAGGAATGCGGAAAAATATTATCGCCCAGAACAAAGTCTACGGCTACGCTCGTATGCTATATGATGCTGGAGGGATATACACCATGTCCGCCCAGCCAGGCTCTATCATTGAGGACAATGTCGTCAGCGCACCTTACCAGGCTCCTTATGCAACTAACCGAAGAGCATTCCCTATATACTTTGACGCTTGTACAGACGGCTTCACGGTAAGAAGAAACAATCTCAGCGTATCACACTATACGCCAGAACGATATGGTTTTAACGCTCCCGGACCGAACATGAACATTGAATGACACATCAACCATCTCCATGTCAATATATCATACTTCCCTGTTCATCATGAAGTCACGCTATGTTCGCATAAGTGGAATATGTATAATCTCATATAATCTATCAAAATACTATGCTCCAGATACGCTGCAAGAACAACAATACGGTCAAGAATGTGCCAGTAGGCAGCTCCCTGCTTGAGATATATGACAGTTTCGGCATAGAGTCTCCATACCGTCCCATATCAGCAAAGGTCAACAATGCATCACAAGGGCTTAAGTTCCGTCTATACCAGAACCGCGACATAGAATATCTGGATATCACCTCGCCGAGTGGCATGCGCGTATATATACGCTCGCTTTGCTTTGTCCTGTACAAGTCAGTCAAGGACGTTTTCCCTGAGTCAAAGCTGTATATTGAGCATCCCATTTCGAGAGGATACTATTGCAATATCGTGAAGCCGGGCATTACACGCCGGTCACGTGGTATAACAGAAGAGGAGATAAAAAAGGTTTATACCCGTATGTGCGAGATTGTATCCTCCAATATACCGTTCCATAGGAAGGAAGTTCCGACAGAGGAGGCGATTAGTATCTTCCGTGAACAAGGATTCCTTGACAAGGTGAAACTGCTTGAGACCTCAGGAAAGATTTACACTGACTATTATATACTGGACGATACAGTCGACTATTATTACGGACCTCTTGTCCCATCGACAGGATACCTTGAGGTTTTCGGCCTTGAGCCGTATGGTGATGGCATGCTACTTAGAGTGCCCGACCATCATAACCCGACAGAGCTTGCACCAATGATAACCCAGCCTATGACATTCGATGTCTATAAGGAGCAGGTGAAGTGGAATGTCATCATGCGCATGTCTAACACTGGCGATGTCAATAAGGCATGCGAGAACGGGCGGGCCACTGAACTGATACAGGTATCAGAAGCTTTGCAAGAAAAGAAGATAGTGAAGATTGCCGAGGAGATAGACAGGCGGTACAGGGAGAATGGCCTGAAGCTCGTCCTCATCACAGGTCCCTCAAGCTCTGGCAAGACAACATTCTGTAAACGGTTGTCAGTTCAACTTCTCGCATGCGGATTGAGACCCTTGTCTTTCTCGACAGATGATTATTTTGTCAACCGTGCAGATACACCATTACTACCCAATGGACAGTACGACTTTGACAATTTTGCTGCTGTCGACCACAAGACATTAGGCCAACACCTCGAGCTTCTTTTGCAAGGCAAGGAAGTCGAGGTTCCCGAGTATAACTTCACGATAGGTATGAGGGAATGGAACGGCAAACGCCTGCGACTTACAGACAGACATGTCTTGATTATAGAGGGGATACACGCCCTCAATCCTATGCTGACCGATTCTGTTCCAGATGAGCTCAAGTTCAAGATATACACCTCAGCACTCACTACAATATCGCTCGACGACCACAACTGGATACCGACACGCGACAACCGGCTGTTGCGGCGCATCATACGTGACTATAACAAAGGTGCCTTCACCGCACGCGAGACCATACAGCAGTGGCCTAATGTGTGTGAGAGCGAGGAACAATGGATCTTTCCGTATCAGGAGAATGCCGACGTGATGTTCAACAGTGCGCTGAACATTGAGTTTGCCGTATTACGCAACCATGCTGAGACTATATTATCCTCTGTTCCGAAAAACTGCCCTGAGTATGCAGAAGCCCATAGACTGCTTAAGTTCATACACTATTTCATACCGATACCAGACAAGGACATCCCGCCTACATCCATCATGCGTGAGTTTGTCGGTGGCTCCTCGTTCAAATACTGAGCGTGCTTGCGGATGGCTCCTCGTTCAAATACTGAGCCTGCTTGCGGATGGTTGTGGCGACGGCGAACGGTGTCGCATGACATATAACAGAGGTTGGGTACATTGCTTACCCATTAAGACAGACGAAGCCTTGCATCGGGCTTGCGGCCTCCGGTGAGATTCATCGGGGGCTGTTTTCGTTTTGTTTCTCAGGATTAGTGCATGAAAAGAAAGCTGCGGACAGAAACCGCCCACTGCTTTCTTTATTCCAGCCGTGACACCTTTAGTTCCCAATGAAGATGTCACGTCTTCGTGTCTATTGTCAGTAGGATGCAGAGCACCGTATGCCCATATCCTCCACTCTCGCCTTTATGGCGTCCAGCTCTTCATGAGACGCTTTCATCAAGCCTGCGACAGGCGTCTCGCGGTCGATGGTGTATATCATCACCTGCGACGGCTTTATCTCCGCCACCGCATCTAACCACGGCTTCACATACTCCTCTGCAAGATTATCGACATCGATGTCAGATATGTTGCCGTCGGCGTCCCATATCGTCGCCGTGCCTTTCATGAACATCGTCTGCACAATGCAGTGTCCGTTGTATGCCTTCATCCATTCTACCACCTTCTTCACGTCATACGCCATGTTGGCAGGCCGGTTGACAATCCTTATATATTCGTCCGATACGGTGTCGAGCTTCAGGATGTTGTTATCGACCATCATCAGTGCCTCGCGCACATTCTCTTTCCCGCACATCGTGGCGTTGCTGAGCACAGTTACCTTCGCTTTCGGGCAGTATGTGTCGCGGAGACGGATTGTCTCCCGTATGATGTCAAGGAAGTCGGGATGCCCCGTCGGTTCGCCGTTGCCGGCAAATGTCAGCACGTCGGGCAGGTTCTCTTCTGCTGCCATAGCCTGCAGCTTCTTCTCGAGTTCTGCCGCCACAACCTCCTTTGCGGGACGTCTGTGCTTAGGTCTGAAATCCGCGTTCAGTCCGCATTCGCAGTATATACAGTCGAACGAGCACACCTTGCCGTCGTCGGGTTGTAGATTTATGCCGAGCGAGACGCCTAAGCGGCGCGAGATGACAGGACCGAAAATTGGTGATGGATAGATTATCGTCATATTCTGTATGGTTATGATTTCTTTTCTTATGGGAGAAAAAGATAATGATTTCATTTAATGGGCAATACCCACTAAAGCTGCTTCTGTGGGTGTAGAGGGCTCTAATATTATTTTTCTTGATTGGATTCATCAACTGGAAGGCTGAAATCTGGCTGAAATCTGGCTGAAATATTTTCCCTAAAAGTGGAAAAAAATCCCCACATGTGGAAATTCAGTCCCAAACACACGAACCCCCTGCAATCATCATTGTCTCAGATAATTACAGGGGGGCAGCATCTTAATCGTTAGTGAACCCGATGGGACTCAAACCCATGACCTCCAGAACCGGAATCTGGCGCTCTATTCAACTAAGCTACGGGTCCATACCACTATACTCCACGCATGTTCCGAACAATCGTCTATGATAGACAAGCGATACGTACAACAATGCAAAGTTACAAAGATTTTATTGATTTCTCACATCTCGGTCATGACAGACCGAACATTATTAGCGTTTTTTAATATACTGAAATATTTGGTAACGACTCACATTCCACAACGATGCCATCAATACTGAGTATACCCACCGAGATTAAAACAAGTATCGTGGCCGATAATGTGATGACAAAAACCAAGACAAGGCAAACATATTGCTTAAACGGATTATCATTCCAGATTATCACATAACCAAAGAAATATCTTTCATATTGCAATAAACAAACAACCAATATGCATCAATATGAAAGTAACGGGAAAATATTTTTCCGAAATTTTCCACCTCATAGATAGCCAATGGGAGAAAATAAGTAATTTTGCACCGAAATTTTGTCATCTAAGTTTCTTTCATCCAAGAGCATGGTAGATAAGAAACTTTTTCTTTTTTATTTTTTATGGAAGAGTTAAAACATGAATGTGGCATAGCCATGATCCGCCTTCTGAAACCGCTTGAATACTACGAGCGGAAATATGGCTCCCGCCACTATGCCCTCAACAAGCTTTATCTAATGATGGAGAAACAGCACAACCGTGGTCAGGAGGGTGCTGGAGTAGCATGCGTCAAACTGCAGCAACAGCCGGGACACGAATATATGTTCCGAGAGAAAGCCGAAGGCAAGGATGCCATCACGAAAGTATTCTCCTCTATCGGCCGAATAATGTCGAATGCTGACAACGACCCGGATGCCGACCCAGACGCATTCCTCGGAGAGATGTACATGGGCCATCTGCGATATTCTACAACGGGTAAGGCTGGCCTGAAATACGTTCATCCTTTCTTGAGGCGTAACAACTGGAGAGCTAAGAATCTCTGTTTGTGCGGAAACTTCAACATGACCAACATCAGCGATGTCTTCGAGTTCCTGACTGCACAGGGGCAATGCCCGAGAATATACAGTGACAGCTACACTATGCTCGAGCTTCTTGGACATAGGCTTGACCGTGAGGTAGAACGTAACTTCCAAATAGCGAAGCTACAGGGGTATACCGGACTGGAGATAACAGACTATATCGAGCAGAATGTAAAGATGAGTAATGTCTTGAAAACATCCATGACACATTTTGATGGAGGATATGTTGTATGTGGCCTGACAGGCAGCGGCGAATTATTCTCAATGCGGGACCCATGGGGTATCAGACCCGCTTTCTACTATGCTGACGATGAGGTAGTTGCCATAGCCAGCGAGCGTCCTGTGCTCCAGACTACTTTCGCCGTGGAATGTGACGAGATAAAGGAGCTGAGTCCAGGACAAGCGATTATCATCAACAAGAATGGACGCATGTCGCTCAATCAGATTATTCCAGAGAAGAGATATGCTGCATGCTCCTTTGAGAGAATTTACTTCAGCCGTGGTAATGACAGAGACATATATCGTGAACGGAAGATGTTAGGACTGCAGCTGCGCGACTCTATCCTGAAATCAATTGACAACGATATAGAGCATACTGTATTCTCTTATATACCAAACACGGCAGAAGTGGCATACTACGGAATGCTTGAGGGCATGAGGACACTATCCCCGAATGTCAGATCAGAGAAAATTGTATCGAAAGACATCAAGCTCAGGACATTCATCACTGAGAGCGGGACACGCAACGATATGGCTGCGCATGTATATGACATCACCACGGGTGTAGTAGAGCCTGGTGTTGATAACCTTGTTGTCATAGACGACAGCATAGTAAGAGGTACAACACTCAGAGAGAGTATAATAAAGATTCTCGACCGCCTGCATCCTAAACGTATAGTCATAGTATCATCAGCACCACAGATACGTTATCCAGACTTCTATGGCATTGATATGTCACGAATTGGCGATTTTATAGCCTTTCAAGCCTGCGTGGCATTGATAAAGGAGAGGGGAATGGAAAAGCTCCTTGAAGAGGTGTATGAGGAATGCAAGGCTGAGCTTGAGAAACCGCTTGAGTTAATGCAGAATCCGGTGAGAAGACTCTACGAGCCATTCTCTGTAGAGGAACTAAACGAGAAGATGATAAGCATTCTAAGACCAGATGGAGTCACAACGCCTATCGACATCGTCTACCAGAGCATCGAAGGCCTGCATCAGGCTATACCAAACCATCCTGGTGACTGGTACTTCTCAGGACACTACCCTACCCCAGGCGGAATGCGCATGATAAACAGCGCATACATAGACTACTATAATCATTCTCTATAAACCTGCATGAGCAGAGTTCACGCCATGCCATGTTTATCAAACGAATGACGATATAAAAGAATAATCAGCAAAAAGAAGGAAAAGGAGTAAACAATGGAGACTCATTATATATTTGTAACAGGAGGTGTAGTATCATCGCTCGGTAAAGGTATTATATCATCAAGCATCGGAAAGTTGTTACAGGCCCGTGGTTATGAAATTACCATCCAGAAATTTGACCCCTATATAAACATAGACCCAGGAACGCTAAACCCATACGAGCATGGAGAATGTTACGTAACAACAGATGGTATGGAGACCGACCTTGACCTCGGTCATTATGAAAGGTTCACAGGCATTCAGACCACACGTGGCAACTCCGTTACAACAGGACGTATCTACCAGTCTGTTATAGACAAGGAACGCCGCGGAGATTATCTTGGAAAAACTATCCAGGTCGTGCCACATATCACTAATGAGATAAAACGCATGATGATGCGTGTTGACGACCCGAAACACTATGACTTTATCATAACAGAGGTCGGCGGCACGATTGGCGATATCGAGAGCGCACCTTTTATGGAAGCGATACGCCAGCTTAAATGGGAGCTTGGGAAGCGTGCTGTATCTGCTCACCTCACTTACATACCTTATCTAAAAGCTGCAGGCGAATTGAAGACAAAGCCTACACAACACTCAGTCAAGGAGATGCAGGGTATGGGTATACAGCCCGAGGTGCTGATACTGAGGACAGAGCACCATCTCGACCAACAAATACTCGACAAGGTGGCCATGTTCTGTAATGTAGATACAGACTGTGTAGTGCAGAGCGAGGACCTGCCGAGCATTTATGATGTGCCGGTAAACATGCAACGCCAAGGTCTCGACGCTGCCATACTGCGCAAAATGGGACTTCCTGTCGGCGAGACACCGGCTCTCGGGCCATGGAGAAACTTCCTCGACCGTATGCACAATGCAAAAGAGGAGGTACATATCGGACTCGTCGGGAAATACGACCTACAGGATGCATACAAAAGCATAAGGGAAAGCCTTATACAGGCAGCAATCTATAACGACCATAAGGCTGTCCTGCATTTCATCAATTCAGAGAATCTCACAAGGGAGAATATATCTGAGAGCGTAAAGGGCATGGATGGAATACTGATATGTCCAGGTTTCGGACAGCGTGGAATAGAAGGAAAGATAACTGCCGCAGAATATACCCGGACTCACAACATTCCGACCTTCGGCATCTGTCTCGGAATGCAGATGATGGTTATTGAGTTCGCACGCGATGTCCTCGGTATGAAAGACGCCAACAGCCGTGAGATGGACGAGGCGACCCACCATAACGTGATAGATATCATGGAGAGCCAGAAGAATCTCACGTGTATGGGCGGTACGATGCGTCTCGGCGCATACCGCTGTGCTCTTAAGGATGGAAGCCGTGTCAGGGAGATATATGGGGAGACAGAGATTCAGGAACGTCACAGACATCGTTATGAGTTCAACAACGAATATATCGACCAGTATGAGAATGCGGGAATGAGATGCACAGGTATAAACCCAGAAAGCAAACTCGTAGAGATTGTAGAGATACCAGATTTGAAATGGTATATTGGCACACAGTTCCACCCAGAATACTCGAGCACTGTGCTTAAGCCACATCCTCTATTCGTAAGCTTCATAAAGGCAGCTATATCACGATGACCTGCAACAAGCCTTAACAAGCATTTCGCAAGCATTATCTATATATGCCCAATAGAGAAAGGAGATAATCAGCGCTTATACACTCTCCCCCATCTACAAGCCCCTCTAAAGGCATGTGGATGGGGGAGAATCGTTTTGGGAGATTTTGTATAACATTGAACTGTCATTCATTACAAAGACAAAGGCATACGGTGAATGACTCATTTGTCATGCCGACAGGTTGTTATCTTTCATAATGCCTCTCACCGAAAATTGCTGTGCCTATCCTCACCATGGTAGAACGACACTCCTGGGCTATCATATAATCGTCTGACATACCCCATGAACGTTCGGAAAAGAAAGGAGCATCATGAAAGAAATCCCGTTTCACCTCGTCAAAGAATTGTGCAGCTTCCATGAACTCCCTCCGTATCTCATCCTGGTCGTCAGTGTGTGTTGCGATTGTCATCAGGCCACATATCCTGACATGATGAAACGCACTCCATTCACCTTCTGCCAGCATCTGGCGGCATTCAGCTATCGTCATTCCATATTTGGTATCCTCCTGGGCCATCTTTATCTCAAGGAGCACATCTATTGTAGTATCGTTCCGCGCAGCTTGTTTCTCTATTTCCCTTAACAAGCGCAGAGAGTCGACAGCCTCAATCATCTTGATATAAGGCGCAATGTACTTGACCTTGTTTGTCTGTAGATGACCGATGAAGTGCCATTCAATATCCTTTGGGAGAACAGTGTGCTTCATCCGGATTTCCTGTTCATGACTTTCTCCGAATATGCGCTGTCCCACATCATAACATGCCTGAATCATTTCGACAGGATGATATTTGCTGACCGCAACCAACCGGCATCCTTCACGTACTGTGTCTCTGACAGAGAGCAGGCGCTCTTTTACAGAGTCTAAACTTCTATCCATAATACTCTTCTATATATTATGAGAATCATATGGGGGACGGCAGATAAAAGACAAACAGTTATAGCCATAGTATTTGTCTATACCTGTTTGTCAGAACCTACCGCCTTTCTTGCATGTACGGGGAAACATCGAGGTGTATACAATCATTATTCGATGATTCTGTCGCATGCTTCCCTTGAACATCAAAAAGCGGAAGTCATATAGTCATAATAACGTTGGCTTTGCCTTCGTTTTATCGATGATGATTTTCGTCTGCACTCGGCATAACAATTAAGCAAGCTTAATGTTCTGCTCTCGCTTGAACGAAAATTCTCGCCAAGCCAAAGCGAGCGAGCTCTCTTTGGTCTTCTGGCTTAACGAAAACGTTCCCTTGCAAACTGTTATTATTGCTCATATTCAGGTTTATCATCCCTTTCCTGCTTCTTTGCTGCATTATGTTCGAAGACATCCATTATCTGTGTCTCCTGAATAGATGCTATGGCATAGTCAATCATTGTAGTGCCCATCACCTCCTCTATATTCTTGACTGCCTGCTGAAGGGTATGCGCCTGTACAAGATAGTTGACATTAGAGCGTTTCTCTTTCTCTGTCTTCTCATCTATGGTGATGAACTGCAGCTTTGTCTTATAGAATCTGTCATCCGTATCGGCGTCGCTGAAGAATATCTCACTGTATGGAGCTTGCGAGATACCTGTCACCTTGAAGTCGCCTGTAATATAAGCGGACATTTCCTGGATGATTTCTGCCTCTGCCTCTGTAAACGATAGTGCGTCAACTACATAGAGTTCTGTTACTGCCTTCTGCTTTCCATCATCCATTGTCTTCTCGTATCTGATTTTTGTCTCAAACCAGTTTGCTGTTCTTGATCTCATTTTTTTTGTTTGTTGTTTTAGTTTATCTATATGATTATGATTCGTCTATACAATCTTCGAGCAGGTTCCTGAATGATGATTTGAACATACAGGAACCCGCCCGTCTTTCTATTTCGCCCCATATCATTTTAAGCCCGTTTGGGGGTATTCATACTCTCTTAAAAGAAGAAAGTAAACGTATAGGGATATGCGGTTGTTATGAGGAGAAATTTATGCCTTGTCACTCACATTCTCAGTCTGTGGCTTTGACACAGAGTCTTTCTTTGCAAGATACTCAGGAAGAGACAGGCCAGCCTGCTCAAATAGCTCATTCAAAGGAGGAACGCTCTTCATGAGCCCACTGAGGAATCCTGCTGTCGAGCTCTTGCCATCAGCATTCCCGACACCATTGTCCCATACTGTGACATGGTCGATGTTAATGCCCTTGATAGCGTCAACCTGAGTCTTGACAAGTTCTGGGAGTTTCTCAAGAAGCAGGAGCATATACGCCTTTGTCGCATCACCTCCCGCCGCAGCGACCATCTTCTCATAACCATTGGCCTGTCTGCTGAGAATCTCAAAGAGTCCCCTTGCCTCTGCCTCCATCTTGGCGAAAGCTGCATCAGCCTCACCCTTTGCGTTCACGCGAACCTTCTCAGCCTCTGCCTCTGCCTCGATAATCTTGCGTTTCTTCTCTATCTCCTGTGACACGAGCACATTGGCAGCCTGTGTAGCGCGCTCTCTTTCAGCACGTGCCATCTCGGCTTCTTTCTCTGCTGAGTAAGCCTCTTCGAGAGCCTTGGCCTGGGCCACTTTCTCTGCTGCTGTAGCCTTGCGCTGAGCCTCTGCCTCGGCCTGACGGCGCTCGGCATCAGAATTTGCGATAGCTACCTTAGCGTCGTTCTCGCCCTTGACAGCCTGGGCATTTGCCTCGGCTGTACGGATACGTGTCTCACGCATAGCGTCGGCCTTACCTATCTCGCCTATCTTCTCCTGCTCGGCGACACGGACCTTTGCCTCGTTTATGGCTTTTGCAGCTGCTTCCTGACCGAGAGCCTCAATATAGCCCGACTCATCGTTAATATCGGTCACATTGACATTGATAAGGCGTAGTCCTATCTTTTTGAGCTCAACCTCGACGTTGCTCGATATAGCATCAAGGAACTTATCTCTGTCAGAGTTCAGCTCCTCTATCGACATGGTCGCAATGACAAGACGAAGCTGGCCGAAAAGAATATCACGCGCAAGCTCTTGAATCTGTGCCGCTGTCTGTCCAAGAAGACGCTCTGCCGCTGCTGTCATACAATCTGGATCAGTAGATATACCCACTGTGAAACGGCATGGGATATCGACACGTATATTCTGTTTTGACAGAGCATTGGTGAGATTGGCGTCAATACTTATCGGTGTCAACGACAGATATGCATAATCCTGTATGATAGGCCACACGAATGTACCTCCACCATGTACACATTTTGCCGACCCGCGGTTACCTGTTGTGCCGTAAACGACAAGAATCTTGTCTGACGGACATCTTCTATAACGATTGATTATTGCGGCGAGCATGACAATGGCCACGACAACCGCTGCTGCTATTAGATACATAGGCATATTAATTAAGAATCAGTTTAATAGTTTATTGACAATCACGATTCTGGATGATTGACCAGAGTGTGTATAACATGAACTTGACAAAGAATCAAAGGGCAGTGACTTTGAGCATATTACCTTCTACACTAACCACTTTCACCTTAGCTCCAGTAGGTATAGCATCGCCGTCTGTCATAGCATCCAGCTCATGGACACTTCCATTCAACGACAGCTGCACCTTCCCTCTGCCACTGCGTGATGATGGGATATGGAGATATACATCACCAACAAGCCCCACACATTCGGTATATCGTATAACGCCATTGCGCTCAAGCCCTTGCAGCATCTTTCTCATCCATATATATATATAAGCGAAGAGCATACCTACAACGATTGAGATAACCCATACTATCCATGTTTGACTTATTACAGGAAGGAATGTCACGCCTCCCCATCCAAGACCGACGAAGAAGTTGACAAGCGAGCGCACACTGAAAAGTGATACTGCTCCACCTGTGTCCATAGTATCTCCATCAGCAAAATCCAGGTCAGCTACATCATGTGCGTCGATACCTACAATCGTGAGTATCATCTGGACTGCAAACACGGCTGTCGCTATTAGGGCTATCGTCCAGAATATTTGTTCTGGGCCCTGAAGTGTGGAATACCAAGTGAGAAAATTGTCTATCATATTTCTTTTATGATTTTTTTAGTATGACAAATTTACAGCATTATTTCCTTTTTCAATAATAATTTATATGTGTTTTAAATATATTTAAGGAAACGACACCGGACTTTCAAGGCGTTCACAATTTGACCATATTTCGTGTTCGCCTGATTATTGTGATTCGTAACAGGCACAGTGTTTTACCAATTGTCACATAATTTTTACAAGAGTTCAACGAAATACAACTCAATGAAAACAGGTTAATTTTCAGAATTCTTTGTAACTTTCGTGGTGAAAAAAACGATGAAACCAAAGAATTCCGATATAATTACCGAGGACATAGTTTTTCACTTCGCTCAAGGAAACTCCAGAAATTTTCTGTATTGCAGATGATTTCTGCAAAGTTTTTTTTGATGCACCGATGTCAAAATAGACGTTTAAGGCATGCTTTTTTCTAAAGTATATTCGACAAACTGACGTAATTTTTAGATATCCAAGAACTACTTTTCAATCGTTCATCTCATCCGCACGCTATAGCAATCAGTAACATCTTACGATTTATAATCAAAAGTATGTATTCTTCTTACAGTTTTTATGCGATATCATCAATCCGGAAGGTTGTACTGAATGAGCGCCCAAGAGATACTGAATATACACCCCAAAACAGTATCTCTTGGCGCTTAATATGTACTGCTTACAGTCCTCTAGTTTACATGCCTGTTGCTGAGTGAGGATACATTATTATTTTTTCTCGCCTCGTATGCAAACCACAGCCAGAACCATAGTTGCTATGAAAAGAATTGAATATATAAGAGATGCTATATATCCGTCGGGAATAGCTGCTGATATGTGGCTGAACACAAAATCTTTCACACCTATGGCTCCTATCACAATAGCAACGACCTCACTTAATACATAAAGGAACATCGGGTGAATACCGATAATCTTCAATATCTTCATCAGGTATCCATGTTTCCATCCTCTTATATCAATGAAATAAATCAAGATGGCAAGGAAGAAGCTCGCCAGACCTATTGTCACCAGAACATACGAAGGACTCCAGACACGCTTGTTGAATGGGCAGTATGTAAAGTTGAGTATATAGCCTACTACAACAAGCAGCAGGGCTGCAAGGTAAAGGAACAGAGTCTTGTGATGATGCTTCGTTATGCTCATTACGCGCCATGATATACCAAACGCAAGCAGACAATGTGCCGACGCACCTATGGTAGAGACAAGTCCCTCGGGGTCAACGGGGCTCTTATGGTAGAGATGGTCGTAGCCGAAGAGTGAGGTGTCGATGCGTGATAAAATATTAACAGAAGAATCATAAGCGAACCCATCGCCGAAAACAAGAAGCGCATGATAGCCTACCAGCAGGGCAATCGATGTAGGGATAGCGTAGCGATGATGAAACGTGACCGCGAAAGCTGCTGTAACGAAATAACATATGGCTATACGCTGCATGACACCCCATACACGGAGATGAGAGAAATCGAGCGGGCGTACGTCACAGGCCATGTCAAGCCAGTTAATCAGCAGGCCGATAATAAACAGCTGGACTGTACGCTTCAATATCTTACGGAGTACATCATGTGACCACGTGAAACTCTTCTTCCTCATACTGATATATGTAGTGAAGCCTATTATGTAGAGGAAAAAGGGGAAAACAAGATCACATGCTGTCAGGCCGTTCCATTTGGAATGGACCAGCTGCGGATATATCTCGTCACCAGCCCCGTTATTTACAAGAATCATGAGCAGTATGGTCAGGGCGCGGAAAACATCAAGCGCTACGAGGCGTCCACTATTCTGCTGCGGGATAGATGATGATGGCAAGACAGAAGCCTGTACACTTTTAATTTTATCAGATGGCATATTCGGTTTAATTGTTATTTTGCAAAGATTACGGCGTGTTATTGCAATGATTACAAGTATGTAAACAAAGCCTGAATTTGAATTAATGTATAGCTAAGAACACAAACCAACAGCAAATCACAGACTTTGTCAAACAGCTGAATTATCTTTATTTACATCCATTGCTCTCAAGAAAAGCTATCACTTCTCTCGATATATCCACCGCATCGCCCTCAGGTTCTTTAGTATATGTATTGTGCTTTAGTGTCCACGGTTCTTCCATAGCATACCAGTCGATGACTGGTCCTGCCGGAAGAGCCATCTGGAAGAGCTCGGCCGAGGTCTTGTTCGCATTTTTCCCTCCGCCGAGAGCGTCCTTGTCTGGTAGAGAACCTGCCGTAAGCTGTCTGTCAAGTGCGTCCATGTATGTTTTCCAACGAGGTAGATAGAAATCATGCAACAGGCCCTGCCATTCCTTATTGGCATAGTCTCTCAGCCCTCCCTCATTGGCGCAGAAACGGTTTCCCCATGTTGTTATCTGCACACGTGCATTCCATTCATATAGATTCTTCTCCTCTTGCGTCTTCCCAAGGCTTCGCGCTGCTTCTGTCCAATGTCCAAGACGGAACTCAGGCCTTGTGCCAAGGAGACGATCCTGAAGTATAATCATATCGAGAAAACGTTTTGCTGAACGTCTGAACTCATTGCGTGAGAACGAGTTATAGTAGGCTATGGTATGAAGATAGGCTATTCGTCCCTGGTCGGCTAATGCCTGACGAACGATATCAACAAGATCATACTCGAAATTATTATTCCCCCTATACCTCTCAGCGACGCTCACCATCAGTTTCGCAGCCTCTAATGTTGAGGCTGGATCATAATAGTTGCGCATCTTCGACCAGCTCTTAACCTGGAAATTATTCAGCGACGGACGACCACAGAATATACTCTCATGAGATCCCTGCTGGTTGTTACCTGCGGGACAGTTGTATATAGAGTGTACAAGGATATCCCATGCCTTAAGAATAGCAGGGTCATCAACGCCGTAACGTGCACGGCAATAGTCTTTTATCCAATCTTCTTTCGTGAAACGCTGTGGGCGCCATGGCAACTCGCACATCATCTCGAACATGACGGGGTTGTTCTCTATTCCCTCCATTGTGAGGCCGATACCTTTTATATTTTTCGCGAGAGGATTAGTCTTGGTCTCATAGAAATTATCAAGGAGCTGGTCCATCCTGCCGTGCAAGCCGACATTGGCCCCGAAATTCTCAAGGAGACAGAAGAGCCATGGATGGTCACCGTATCCTTCTTTACGCTGCCAGACAGAAGGTATTCCCCACATAGGGCGGCATTCAGAGAAAAGGTCAAGGATAAGGATATCACCTGCTGTTATATCACGCAACATCTCAGGACGTGGATTCTCCGTCCATCCCTGGACAACCCATACACTTTTCGGATTACAACGCTTCATTGCTTTGAGGAGGCTGTTGCCTGCCTCTGCATAATCAATTGACGAGTCATCATTTGTCTCATGGAAAGGGTCGAGAGAGTAATAATCGGCTCGCCCGTAGAGGCGTGTCAGCTCCTGATAGTAAATATCGGCAATCTCGTCAAAACGCTTGTCAGTGGCACTGAGGTTTGCAGGACGTGTGTAGCCATTCCATGGTCCCGATATCGACACGTCAAGACCAAGGCGTTCCTTGGCATCGTGAGGCATCATGCCACAGTAACCAGGAAGGACAGGTGACATGCCGAGACGACGCATACGGCTAAGTATCTTCTTCTGTAAGGCTTCTTGCTGGCTATACCATGCCAAAGGGAGAGGCCCTCCCCAGCCCTCAAGGTTGTTCATGGCCCACCACCCGAAGAATCCCGGGCCAGAGATGAACCTGCCTATTTCATCTTCTGTATAGCCAAGTCGGAGCAAGACATTGCGCCAGACACACTCCTCGCCTGTTATGGCCAGCGGCATGTTGATACCATGAAGAGCCATCCAGTCTATCTCCTGCTGCCAGCGTTCCCAATCCCAGAAAGCCATGGAATAAGAGAATGTGCAGTAATTGAAGTTATAACGCAGCCTCAAATCTGTCTCGTGACGCTCACGGCGAGAGACACGCGGGAGAGTGGCAGGAATTCTTGGATGCATGTTATTCCACGAGATATGTATTCCGGCATGGTATTTAAGATACCAATTCACACCTGTGGCTATATTAACCCATGTGTTTCCACGCACTACGACACGCGCCCCTTCCTGGTCAAGCTCGAAGAAGTCACGGGCGGAAGAGACCTTAACGGTTTTAATCTTGTGCGAGGCGCCACGGTCTATACGTTCCAACAAGTCATCAACAGGATTTGCATTGACAAGCTGGCATAGGAAAAAGAATGCAAAAAGTAATACATTTTGTCTCATTATAAGCTAAATATTGATTGAGTGCTTACAAAATTATGAAGAAATAGGGATATATGCAAAAAAAAGACAATAAAAGTTTTTATTTGTAAGATAAAAGTATTAATTTTGCGCTCAGGAAATATATACTTAATGCCATATAATTTACATGTAATGAAACATGGAGGCTTTGGTATTAAACAAAAAAAATTACACCTATTAACCTTATAATTCTAAGGATAAGAAATAATGCACTATATGACCAAGAGGATATTAATATCGACATTTCTTGCTTTGACCTACTCTGTTATATCATTTGCAGCAGTTCATTATGTATCAGACTATGGTGCCAAAGGCGATGGCGTTACAGACGATGCCAAGGCAATACAGAAATGCATTGACGCATGCTCGGCAGATGGTGGTGGAGATGTTATCTTCAACAAAGGGAAAGTGTTCCTTTCGGGTCCCGTAGAGATAAAGCCATACGTCAATATAATTTTGGAACAGCAGTCAGTATGGCGTGCAAATCCAGATGAGAGCATCTACAAGCTTTCTGCCTTCGGCAAGAACGAGGGTGAGGGAATGATGTGGATATACGCTCGGCACGCTAAAGGTATAGGAATATCAGGACGCGGCACAATTGATGGCAACGGCATAAAGTTCATGGGCGATGAGCTTTCAGACAGTTATGAGCTTAAACCAGTCACAACATTCGACCCCAGACCACATGTGCTCACTCTCATCGACTGTGACGACCTTATTATCAGGGATATCACCATACGTGATGGGGCATACTGGACTGTACACCTCATAGGATGCGACAATGTCCTTATAGACGGCATATCACTTCTCAACAATCTAAAAATCAGGAATGGAGACGGTATAGACATCGACCATAGCCGCAAGGTGAGGGTCGCTAACTGTTATATAACGTCAGGAGACGACTGCATATGCCTTAAGAACAGGCGTGAATTCGCAGAATATGGTCCGACAAAAGATATCACTGTGACAAACTGTGTCATGACATCCCGCTCATGCGCCATAAAGATTGGAAGCGAGAATGTCGATTCAATAGCACGGGTGTCATTCACGAATTGTATCATAACAGACAGCAACAGAGGTCTTGGCATACAGAACCGTGATGAGGGGACAGTTACAGATATAGTGTTCTCGGATATTATCCTCGACTGCCATCTGTGGTCAGATGTATGGTGGGGTAAGGCCGAGCCTATATATGTGACATCATACCCGCGTGCGAATGGGAACCACAAGGATGCTAACTGGAGATTCCCCAAAGGCCAGACAGAAGGAAGATGCGGAAATGTCAGCAGGATTTTCTTCAACAATATCACAGCCACATCAGAGAATGGATGTTTCGTAGGTGGCGACACAGAGGACAAGGTGAGCGATATATACTTCAACAATGTCAACATCAAACTGCACAAGACAACATCATACCCCGCAGGTGTCTATGACAAACGCCCTTGCAGAGGGGAAGGATTTGTAAAGAAAGACGTTTCTCCTGTTTATGTAGAGAAAGGGAAGAATATCGATATAAAAGGCATAAAGCGTATTCTGTAATATAATACACACCGCTTAATGTATGAATATAAAAAACGATGTATTTTTCTCATTCAGTCATAGAATTACAATTTTCATAACCAAATAGAATTATCATGAACAAGAAAGCAGCACACAAGACGAATGTCTGGCGACAAGGAATCGCCGCAGCGTCGTTATTGCTCTGCACAACCGCAGCCATGGCACAGAGCCAGACTACGGGTGTCATCAAAGATGCCAACGGCGAGCCTCTCATCGGTGTTACCGTTATGGAAGAGGGCACAAAGAATGGTACCGTAACAGATGCTAACGGACGTTATGCCCTCCGTACAACAAAAGCAAACGCCAAGCTGAAATTGTCCTATATAGGATATGAGACGGCTATCATCAACGCTGGACAAAACTTCACCATGACAATGGACGACCAGTCACTTGAGGAAGTCGTAGTAGTAGGTTATGGCACAATGCAGCGCAAAGACCTCACTTCATCTATCACAACAGTGAAGGCAGAGGACCTCAACAAGGGTGTCTTCACCGACCCCGCACAGATGCTCCAGGGCAAGGTGCCAGGACTCGTAGTGTCATCAACAGCTGACCCTAACGGAGCTCCGACAATAACACTCCGTGGTGCGTCAACACTCCGCTCTGGAGCCATGTCACCATATTATGTAGTTGACGGCATCCCCGGTGTTGATATCTCTATTGTCTCTCCAGACGATATCGAGTCGATCGATGTACTCCGCGACGCTACAGCTACAGCCATCTACGGCTCAAAGGCAGCTAATGGTGTCATCATCATCACTACCAAGAAAGGCGCACAGGATAGAGTCAACGTTTCATACAATGGCTACGTGGCTTTCGACAACATCCTCAACACATACGACATGTGTACAGCCGACGAGCTCCGTGCCTATGCAAAGCAGAACAATGTCACACTGAAGGATGACGGCAGCAATGTAGACTGGCAGGATGAGGTGCTCCGCACAGGTGTCAGCCACAGCCACAACGTCAGCATAAACGGTGGCAACGAGAAGACGAACTATATGGCAAGCGCTAACCTCATCAAGCGTGAGGGTGTCATAAAGATGACAGGCATGGACCGCTTCAATTTCCGCTCACTCGTCTCTACCAAGACTCTGAAAGACCATCTCACAGTATCTCTTGGCTTCAATTCAATGTACGGCAAGCACTTCGGAGTGCCAACAGGCAACGAGGGAGCCTCAGTACTTGACGCCATGAACTACTATTCTCCTACAAACGCTATAAAGGACGCACAGGGCAACTGGACAATGGGCTCAGGCTCAAAGAACTACAACCCTCTTGCTCTCATGGAGGAGAATATCTCTGAGACTATATGGAAGCGCAACCAGTTCACAGGAAAGGCTGTACTGGAGATTGTCAAGGGTCTTACATGGAGCGTCAACTATTCTTGGAACAACTACCAGAGCACATACAGCGCTTATAACACCCGTGAGTCCCAGCTTGAGGGTATTGGAAACAAGAATGGACAGGCTACCCGTAACACATACTTCGGACGTGAGCAGACGTTTGAGACATATGCCAACTATGACTTCAAGGTCGGCAAGAGCAAGTGGGGTCTTATGGCCGGCTACTCTTGGGAAGAGAAGAAGAACAACGATGGCTTCGGACTAAGCGTAGAGGGCTACTATAATGATGACCTCACATGGCATAACATGTCATACGCCCAGCAGATTCTCGGTGTACAGAACTCTGTACAGAGCGGTTATATACAGAACATCCGCAACATATCTTTCTACGGACGTGCCAACTACTCATTCGACAGCCGCTACATGATTCAGGCCACTATCCGTCGTGACGGCTCGTCAGTGTTCGGTAAGAACAACCGTTGGGGTACATTCCCATCAGTATCAGCCGCATGGAATATCACAGAGGAGAAGTTCATGAAGAACCAGAACGTGTTCCATAACTTGAAGCTCCGTGCAGGATATGGCGTCTCAGGTAACTCTATGGGCTTTGACCCATACTCTTCGACTGTCACATACGGAGCTACCGGCACATTCACATATGACGGAAAAATCTACCGCACTTACGGCGCGACAAAGAACGCCAACCCTGACCTCAAGTGGGAGACAACATCAATGCTCAATATAGGTCTTGACTTCGCTTTCCTCGGTGGCCGCCTGAATGGTACTGTCGAGGTATACCAGAAGAAGACAAAGGACCTCATCTGGTCATACCCAGTCCCGACAACACAGTATGTCTTTGGATGGATTGACGCCAATGTCGGTGAGATGACCAACAAGGGTATAGAGGTAACATTGAATGCTGTTCCCGTACGTACAAAGAATTTCTCATGGAGCACAACAGTAAACCTCTCACACAACAAGAACCGCATCGACAAGATGCAGAATGATGTCTTCCATACCACAAACCTCACACAGGGTGATCCAATGGTAGCCGGTGTGTCAGCTAATGGATGGACTCAGAAGATAATGGAGGGTGAGCCTCTCGGAACATTCTACACATACCAGTATGCTGGTACCGTAAACGGCCGCTCAGAGTATTATGTTCTTGACGAGAATGGAAACCGCACAGGGGAGACAACAAACAACCCAAGCCTCAAGGACCGCTCTATAACAGGATGTGCACAGCCTAAGCTCAACGCAGGATGGAACAACACGCTCTCATACAAGAACTGGAGTCTCAATGCATTCATAACAGGTGTGTTCGGCAACGATGTCTACAACAGCGCACGCGCCCACTATACATCTGCACAGATGTTCTCTGACGGCAAGAACGTTCTGAAAGAATTCCTCACTATGCCAGCCGGAGACGCCTCTGGCTCACTCCCCTCAGACCGTTTCATAGAGAATGGTTCATACATCCGTCTCCAGTCACTCTCACTCAGTTACACATTCCGCAACTGCTTCAAAAACTGGATTCAGGATCTCACCCTTTACGGAACAGCGAACAACCTGTTAACCATATCAGACTATAAGGGACTTGACCCAGAAGTGAACCTTGGCGGCATTGACCCAGGTGTTGACTACCGTTGGAGCCGTTATCCACACACTCGCACATTCATGGTCGGTGTGAAAATCAACTTCGGCGGCGGCAAGGCCAAGAAAGCTGTACAGCCACAGTATATTGACCGTGAGGTGATAAAGGAAGTGCCTGTCGTTAAGGAAGTCGTGAAAGAAGTACCAGGAAAGGATATCATGGTTCAGAGCACATTCGTGGTTACATTCCCTGTAAACTCTTCTGAGATTCTCAACCCATCAGAGCTTGACGGCATCAAGAAGGGCGCTAATGTGGAGATTGTAGCATACGCATCGCCAGAAGGTGATGAGAACGCTAACCAGAAGCTCTCTGAAGACCGTGCCGCTGCTGTATCCGACTACCTCAAGTCAAAGGGAGTGAATGTCATCTACACGACAGCTAAGGGTGCTAACTCAACCCACTCAAACCGTATAGCAATCGTTACTGTCAGATGATAGAAGAAGGCAAAGCCAACGTTTTCGATAAGCCAAAAGACCAAAGAGAGCTTGCTCACTTTGGCTTGGCGAGAAAAGGTAGGATGAAAGCCAACGTTTTCGATAAGCCAAAAGACCAAAGAGAGCTTGCTCCTTTGGCTTGGCGATAAAACGTCTGAATTATTTCGAACACATATAATTGATAATATTGATATGAAACTAAATAAATTGATTCTTTCAGCCGGATTGTTTGCTGTAGCGATAACAGGCTGTACAGACTTGGATGTCAATGTTGAGTCTCAGTACACTCAAGACCCGAGTGAGAACTCAGGTATTGACCCCATGATAGTCGTTGAGGCAAAGATGGCTGACGTTTATTTCCATCTTGCCGGCACACTCGGCCGTCGATATATGGAGGCCCAGTGTCTTTCATCTGACGAGTTCACCTCACTTGCATTCGATGGTGGTTACTATGATGACGGCACTTATGCCCATCAGGCACTCCATAACAGCTATGCCACAGACGCCTCGCTCGACTGGTACTCAGAAGTTACAGCAGGCATAACAAAGACAAACACGATACTTGAGGAGCTCGGAAGCAGTGCGTCAGTAAAGATGACCGCTCCAGCACGTGCCATACGTGCTTATTTCACTTGGATTCTCATGGATTCTTTCGGAGATGCCCCGATAATTGACCGACTTCTTGGCGAGGGCGAAGTAGTCCAGCGCTCATCACGCAAGGACGTTGCCCTCTGGCTGGAGAAGGAGCTGACTGAGATTATACCTGAGCTGACAGAGGATGTCACAGAGAATACCTATGGCAAACCAACTAAATGGATGGCCCAGGCTCTTCTCGCCAAGATATATATCAACTGGCCAGTTTACACAGCTGATGCCCCAGAGCTTTATGATGCCGCTACTGCTGTCAATGACAAACTTGACGATTGCATCAGCGTGTGTGACGAAATCATCAATAGTGGAAAGTTCAACCTCGGAACAGGCAAATATGCCGATTATCTCCAGAAGTTCTCTTATGATAATGACTGGAAGTGCGAGGATTTCATTTATGTGATGCCGTATGACGCCATTAACCGCCAGGGATTGCAATATGCACGTCCACGTACATTCAAGGACATGAAGAACCTTCTTCCTAACTACTACGGTTCAATAGATAAATTCACCCAGTCATTCGGTGGAAATATGGTCCTTACTCCTGAATGTGTAAAACGTTTCTCTCTTAATGGCGACGTACGTAACCTCTGCATTCTCCGTGGTGATATTTACATCCGTGACCCAAAGACTCTCAGACCAACCTCCGAGCCATTCATGTATAAGGGCGCACATGTTCACTTCACAGAGGACATCCAGCTTGCTAAGACAGACAATACAATCGATGTGGGAAACAACGCACAAGCTATCCAGCAGGGCTGCCATTCGATTAAGTGGTTCATCGTGCCTCAGGACTACAACAACGGACGTAACCAGTCAAACGATCTTCCAATATTCCGCTTCGCAGACATTCTCCTCACAAAGGCAGAGGCTCTTGTACGCAACGGCCAGTCAGGAGCGAAGGAGCTGTTCAACCAGATTCGCTCTTATGCCGGAGCTCCGACAATAAGCGCAGAACCAAGTCTCAATGACATATATGAGGAGCGTGGCAGAGAATTCTTTGACGAGAACTGGCGTCGTAATGACATGGTCCGCTTCGGTCACTATGAGGATGAGTTCTTCCCACACTACAAGAATTTCCCTGATGCCAACTTTGACAAGCGTCATCGCATCTTCCCTGTAGAGCAGGAAATGCTTGACCTCAATCCAGGCTGGACTCAGAACGCTGGTTACTAATTATGTAACAAAAGACATAAGGTAAATAATCTTTAGTGGACAAGTGGGCAAGTTGATTATGTCAACATGTCATCTTGTCCACTAATGTTTTCTTGCAATATATATGGCCAGGTCATTATAGACATACATCCTGTTCCTGCCGTTGACAGTATATCTGCATTAGGATAATACCCAAGCATAAGGATTATCATAAAAATCTAACCCACCGTAAAACTATTAACATGAAACCGTCTCTCCATCTCATATTAGCATTATCACTTATATCCCTGCCTATCTCTGCTGACCATACGAAATGGGTTGACCCGCGTATTGGCTCCGTAGGGCTCGGGCGTGTCTTCATAGGTCCATCCATGCCATATGGTATGGTTAAGCCAGGACCAGACTGTGTCACTATGCCGAATGCAGGATGGGCAGAAATGCCTGAGATGGTGAAGGGATTCACACAGACACATGTCAGCGGGACAGGAGGAGGACAGAAATATGGAAATATACTCATACAGCCTTTTCTCGAAGGCGACAAGATAGTGGCATGGAACGAGAGGGTCAGCATACCACTGATATTACAAGAGAGGAAATCTGAGGACATTAGATTAGGATACTACTCCACCACATACACCAATGGTATAAAGACAGAGATAACATCATCCGAACGATGTGCCATATACCGCATAACATCACCAAGAGAGCTGTTTCTCCTTGTTGATGCATATTCCTTTCTCGGAATGGACACTATTCCCGGCAAACGTGAGGCACAGGAGTATTGCGAATCAAAGATAGAGAGCATCAGTAAGCGTGAGATATGCGGATGGACCCGTATACGTGGAGGATGGAACAATGGAGGACCATACACCGTATATTTCTGCTTACAAGCAGACCGTGATTTCCATCCCGCTGATATATGGGATGCAGGCAGTCATTCTGTCCGGCCTTATCACAAGCATCTGGATTATGATGACTGTTTCCGCACAATTAAGTTTACGGGTAAAGGTAAAGTCGTGAACATAAAGATAGGCATATCCAATCTCAGCACACAGGCAGCGAGAAGAAACATTGTAGGGCGGAGTCTTGATTTACAACACAAACATCTCCTCATGGCATGGGAGGAGAAACTTAAAGCGCTTGACATTGTAGCGACAGAGAAACAGAAACGTATGTTCTACACCGCCATTTACCATACCATGCTTATGCCCGTAGAACGAGAGCCAGGAGCTCTTGTTAACGCTGATGGACGACAAGTAGTTCCACCTGCCGAGCCATATTATGACGATTACTACGCTATTTGGGACACTTACCGCACATCGATGCCTCTCCTTACGCTTATTGACACAGACAGGCAACGTGATATGATAAACTCCCTTATCAATATATATAAGACCGACGGGTATATGCCAGACGCCCGAAGCGGGAACTGGAACGGACGGACACAAGGTGGAAGCAACGCTAATATTGTAATAGCCGACGCCATGGCGAAAGGACTTAAGGGTATTGATTACCGGACAGCATTCGAGGCCATGATAAAGGATGCGGAGACGCCTCCTGCTGACGACGAGAAGGAAGGACGCGGCGGACTACACGAATATAACACCTTGGGTTATATCCCTTATGGCATTCCTCGCGCAGGAACACGGACTGTCGAGTACAGCTATGATGACTGGTGCATAGCCCAAGTGGCAAAGGGACTCGGGATAGATTCTTTATATAATAGATATCTTTCCCGCTCACATAACTGGAAGAACCTTTGGCGCGAGGAGTATGAATGGCAGGGAATGCGTGGATTCATCATGCCAAAGGACGCAGAGGGCAACTGGCTTGACTCTGTAAGGTGGGGAAAATCGAAAGTCTTCGCCCCAAAGATACCCTACCGGCCTGACACAAAGGTGGCTCCATGGAACCTGCCATGGTGGAATTCTTTCTTCTACGAGGCCTTGTCGGCCGAATACAGCCTGTCCATGCCTCATGATGTTCCACAGCTCATAAAACTCTGCGGTGGTGAGAAAATGTTTATCAGACGCTTGGATACATTCTTCAAGAATGGACATTACAACGTGGCAAACGAGCCGAGTTTCCTTACTCCATGGCTATACCACTGGGCTGGACATCCAGAAATGAGTCTCGACCGGATAAGGCAGATAATTAATGACAATTATGACGACACACCTGACGGGCTACCAGGCAATGACGACAGCGGAGCGATGTCCTCGTGGCTTGTCTTCAATATGCTTGGCATCTACCCTGTAGCCGGGCAGAACTTCTACCTTGTACGTCCAGATATTACCGACAATGAACAGATTAAAAAGACAAACCGGCACGAGCAGGGACTGACAGCCGGGACATTCATGCGTCACGACGATGTGGTGGAATATCTTCGCAATCAGCCATTACACATAGACGCGTCATTGACAGGAAGGGACAGCAACAGGACACCTACAGCCTCCCCTACTTCAGTGATGCATCCAGAACATTTGCCAGCCCCTCAATATATGGTCTCATATACGCTCAACCGCCAATACCGCACATGGCCTGTCAGCATGGTATGGAATGATGACACGTTATATCTGACCTGCAATGCATCAACCTTTATTATACCGCGCCATGTGGTTGAGGACGGCACGATGTTCTCATGGAGCTCACCATATAAAGGCAAAAATAAATATGTATGTGACGGAACATTCCTTTTCATCTCCCGGAATTCACTACATGAGCTTCAAGAGACCGGTAGCATGTTTTATGACACAATAACATGGAGAGCTATCGACACGTCGGATGGTATAATCCATGTGAAGGCAGACACCGACGGCACAGAAATGTGGATAGACTCAAATTCGTCTCTCCCTATGGTAGTAAAGATGATGAATAATCCACTCGGCATCGACTGGACAATGCATCGGAGATAATCCTATTTGCTGTCTCCCCGGATTTTCAGGCAATCTGGGGAGATAATTATTTAATTCTATGTTTATCCGGCCGATGTATTTGGTTAACAGTTTTTTATAAAACATGCTGAAATTCTATATTTCCGAGAAATAATTGTTTTAGGTGAAAATACCCATAAATTATTATTTTCCTTCTACGATATATAATATCTGAAAAGTTTTGAGTATCTTTGCAGAAATTTCATGCCAAAGATATAAAGTGTCTACAATGGAGTCTGTCATGAGGAATCTTTATCGTCTTGGATATGCTGCGATGAGACTTTTTGTGGGACGACAGATTAATCACAAACTGCCAGAAGCCGGAGGATGAACTCAACGAAATCTATATCTCCATAATCAAACAAAAGCACCAAGCCCCCATGAAATCAGATTCTCACAAGGAGGTCTCATCACATGCGGATGAAATTCCCCGGGGGCAGATTTCTCCTGCATGACAGCTGACAGCTGCATGTGAGCCTATAATGCATATTGATGGACACATAGTATCGACAATGCGTGAATTTCTATACAACCACAATAAAGAGGCAAAAGAGATATGAAATTATCTGAACTACATAATGGAGAGAAAGCGGTAATTGTCAAGGTCTACGGTCATGGCGGTTTCCGCAAACGCATCGTAGAGATGGGATTCATAAAAGGCAAGGAAGTGACGGTTCTCGAGAATGCCCCTTTGCAAGATCCTGTCCGTTATCTCATCATGGGTTATGAAGTCTCACTGCGTCATGACGAGGCTGCACATATTCAATGTGTCACAATTGAGGAGGCAAAGAAAATCATGCCAGAGACAGGGACTTTCAAAAAAGGCACGCTGAGCGAGGAAGAGCTGGATGATGACTGTCTCCTCATGCATGGATACGCCATGAAACGCCGCCATCATATCAACGTAGCCCTTGTCGGCAACCCCAATTGCGGTAAGACCTCTCTCTTCAATTATGCCTCAGGGGCGCATGAACGTGTCGGCAACTATTCGGGAGTTACCATAGAGGCAGCAGAAGCAAAGGCATACTACGAAGGTTATGAATTCCATCTCGTCGATTTGCCAGGGACGTATTCCCTCTCAGCATATAGCGGTGAGGAGATTTATGTCCGGAGACAACTCATTGACAAGACACCGGATGTCGTGCTGAATGTCATCGACGCGTCAAACCTTGAGCGCAATCTCTATCTTACGACACAGCTGATAGATATGCACATACGTATGGTTTGTGCGCTGAACATGTATGATGAGTCCGAACGTCGTGGCGACACGCTCGACTACGTCAAACTTGGCCAGCTTCTTGCTGTCCCCATGGTCCCTACAGTATTCAAGACAGGGCGTGGTGTTGAGGAGTTGTTCCACACGATTATCGAGCTCTACGAGGGACACATCCACGAGGGGCATATACATGTCAACCATGGTTTATACATAGAGGAGGGCATAGACAGTCTGAGGCGTATCCTAAGACGTGACAGCTCTGTCATACAACGTTATACACCGCGCTTTCTCGCTTTGAAGATACTGGAGGGCGACCGTCAGGCCTTGGATTTCATAAGCACCCTGCCAGAGGCCGATGATATCATCCGTACACGTGACACCGCTGCCAGGAAAATAGAGACAGAGTTGAAATGCGACCCCGAGACTGCTATTATGGACGCCAAGTATGGCTTTATCAACGGAGCTCTCCAAGAAGCTGAATTTGGGATAGGCGAGAAAGAGGACACATACCATGTGACACATCTTATCGACCATGTGATAACGCACCGGTACATGGGCCTGCCCATCTTTGTACTCATGATTTACGCCATGTTCTGGGCTACATTCACAATCGGCGAGTATCCTATGGGATGGATAGAGGGAGCCATAGAAGCCATTGGATCTCTGCTCACAACGTTCCTCCCAGACGGTCCAGTGAAAGACATGCTTGTGGATGGCGTTGTCGGAGGTGTCGGCTCAGTCATTGTCTTCCTCCCGCAGATACTTATCCTATATGCCTTCATCTCGTTTATGGAGGACTCAGGCTACATGTCACGTGCAGCATTCATAATGGACAAGCTGATGCACAAGATGGGTCTGCACGGCAAGTCATTCATCCCTCTGATTATGGGTTTCGGATGTAATGTCCCTGCCATCATGGCAACCCGTACCGTAGAGAGCCAGCGCTCACGCCTTATAACAATGCTCATCCTTCCGTTTATGTCGTGCTCGGCACGTCTGCCGCTATACATCATTATGGTGGGAACATTCTTCGAGCATGAATACCATACGCCGATTCTCGTCGCCCTGTATATCTTAGGCATTCTGGCAGCTGTCATAACGAGCATACTGTTCTCCAAGTACCTTGTCCGCGGTGAGGACACACCCTTTGTCATGGAGTTGCCCCCCTACCGTTTCCCCTCTACCAAGAGCATGTTGCGTCATACATGGGAGAAGGGACGTGAATATCTCAAGAAGATGGGAGGCATTATTCTTGTCGCCTCAGTCATCGTCTGGGCTCTCGGTTATTTTCCCCACAACACATCCTTGTCGCCGCGCGAGCAGAAAGAGCAGAGCATAATCGGTCATATAGGCAAGACCATTGAGCCTGTCTTCCGTCTGCAGGGATTCAACTGGAAACTTGATGTCTCTCTCCTTTCAGGCATAGGGGCAAAAGAGATTACAGCTTCAACTCTCAGTGTACTCTACACGCACGATGCCGCTGGAGACAACGCCCCCGATACCATTCTAAGCCCTAGCAATGACAATAATGTACACGAGCGGCCACAACAGAACGACGAGGGTTCCAAGTACGACAGTCTGCGCAAACAGATGGAGGCAGACGGCATCAATCCACTTTCAGCCATCTCATTCATGGTCTTTGCCCTACTCTACTTCCCATGCATAGCGACGATAGCAGCCATAAAGAACGAGTCTGGCTCATGGCGTTGGGGATTGTTCGCGGCCGCCTACACCACATTCATCGCATGGGTCGTCTCCGCCGTAGTTTATCAGGTAGGCCTGTTGTTGACACCCTCCTTGTAAACAGGGGCTCAGCAGTCAGGTTCATCCTCCCCCAGAATTCTTCTTGATATTCAGCTGGGGTTCAACAAGGGGTTATCTGTTATGAAAATAGCCTCAGAATGCAGTATGATGGAAATACATTGTAGTGGGGGCTTCGGCTACATCTGGTCTTGTCATTGGCCTCACTGACCGCAGGTAGCGAGCGACAAGCACTAAGAGAAAGCCAATAACAATCAATGTCCCCCCCCCCCTCTCAGATTAGCTTGGCATATTATTGAATAATCTGCCGACTCGGGGGGGATGACACTACGAGCTACAAAATAATAATTAATAAATAAACGTTTTATGAGAAACAGAGTGACTATCAATACCGCAGAAGGGGATATTGTCATACGTCTGTATGACGAGACACCACTCCACCGCGACAATTTTATCAAATTGGCAAATAATGGATTCTACAATGGTACGTTGTTCCACCGTGTCATTAAGGGATTTATGATACAGGGAGGCGACCCGGACAGCAAGGCCGCCGACAAGACAACAAGGCTCGGCACAGGCGGTCCAGGATACACTATACCAGCAGAGATAGACTCCACGCGATTCTACCATAAGCGGGGAGCATTATGTGCAGCAAGAACAGCCGACGAGGTAAACCCTGAAAGGCAGAGTAGTGGAAGCCAGTTCTATATCGTATACGGAAAGAGATATAATGACAATGAGCTGACACAGATTGAGCAGCAGATGAGGATGCAGCAGGAACAGGCCGTATTCAACAATCTGGCAAACAAGAACAGGGCTCAGATAATCTCCCTGAGGAAAAACCGTGACCAAGCCGGATTGCAAGCGTTGCAGGAACGTCTCATCACAGAGACAAAAAAAATCTGCAATGAGAATGGCTGTGTGGGATTCACTGACGAGCAGCGTGCCGAATACACCACATCAGGAGGCACACCATTCCTTGACGGGCAGTACACAGTCTTCGGAGAGGTTGTTGAGGGTATCGAGGTTGTTGGCAGAATACAAGACATGGCGACAGGCGATGCCGACAGACCTCTTACTGACATCCGAATCAATGTGAGTGTCGCAGAATAGGATGCGTCTCCATCAAGAAAGAGAGGGGCATCCCCGACATTCCGATAAGTGAGGCATGACGTGTCTGATGCGTCTCCATCAAAGAGAGGGGCATTCATGGGGAGGGGCGTTATTGTGTAGAAATCAGCGGATGCGTCTCCATCAAAGAGAGGGGCATTCATGGGGAGGAGAACAGGAGGTGTAAGATAATCACTCTCCCCATGAAGCGTGCGCGCGAGAGAGAGGGCTCACGTAATTGACATACTCCCCTACACTGTTATTTTTTTTGTGGGCAAGCAATACCACAAGGGCAGACTGGTTGTTGTCGCAAAGCGTTATGCGATGGTATCAGCCTGCCCATTTTTTATGTGTATGTTACCATCTACGTTGGGATGAACAAGACAGCCCCCAGAGATGCCTCCACCATCTCCACAACGTCTATACAGCACTTTATGATGTATAAGACATAATCCCCGGCAGGAAGCAGGGGGAGATGGATTGGAGAAAGAGGCGCCTGATAATCAATACCCAAACGGCAACCTGTGAGAATTCTTGACCTCTCCCAACACAAACGATGAGTTAAGCGAGCCAATGGCTGGAATATCGCCCAGTATCCTCATCACGAACTCCTGATACTGTTTCATATTGCGCACGTATATCTTAAGCAGGAAATCATAATCTCCAGAGATATTATAACACTCGGCTATCTCGGGGATATTCTGCACGCGCTCCATTATCTGGACAGCATTCTCGTGAGAGTGCTGCTTCATCTTTAGATAACAGAAGGCGAGAAAACCACAGTCAAGCTTCTCTGGGTCGAGGACAGCCACATAACGCTTGATAAATCCCTCACGCTCAAGACGTCTCACACGCTCATAAACAGGCGAGACGCTCAGATGCACACGCTGCGACAGCTCCTTGATGGTCAAATGGCCATCATCTTGAAGCTCACGGAGAATCAGAATATCCGTTTCGTCTAAGGTCGGATTCATACAGAATTATTTTTGGAAAACTATCAATGGACTAAAGTAAAGCAGAATATTATTCTTTCTGCCACGGCAAAATTAGTGATATTTTCTGAATTATGCAAATCATTTGGAAAAAACTTCATTTATCAGTAACTTTGCATCCAGAAACGAGTGGCAACTCGTCACCCCGCCCCACCCCCTTAATCTTGTCAATCCCATTAACTGTCCGCACGTCATCAACCTGCGAGACATATATAATAACCAGAACCAGCGTCCAGAGGATAACAGCCACAAAGGCCGTTATGGAGGGTAGATGACTTTCGTCCCTTCAATCCAGCAAAATCACCCTCCCCTCCTCTGGCGCTTGCAAAAAAAAGAAAAAAGGAGAACTGGACATGAGCACAAAAAAGAAATTACACATTGAGACCATCGCACTCCATGTAGGACAGGAGCAGGCCGACCCAGCGTCCGACGCACGCGCCGTACCTATCTACCAGACAACATCCTATGTATTCAGGAACTCCCATCATGCCGCTGACCGATTCGGACTCCGTGACCCGGGCAATATCTACGGCCGCCTGACCAATTCTACACAGGATGTCTTCGAGTCACGTGTGGCAGCACTTGAGGGCGGTGTTGCCGGTCTCGCAGTAGCCTCTGGGGCGGCAGCCGTCACCTATGCCCTGCAGAATGTTCTGCAGAATGGCGACCATATTATAGCGGCCGACAATCTTTATGGAGGTTCATTCAACCTCATCACACACACACTTACGACACAGGGTGTCAGCAACACAATAGTGAGAGTGAACGACCTCGAGGCTCTCGAGGCTGCCATACGCCCAGAGACAAAGGTTATATATGCCGAGACATTCGGCAACCCCAACTCTGATGTGACTGACCTCGATGCGATAGCAGAGGTGGCACACCGGCATGGCATACTGTTCATTGTTGACAACACCTTCGCGCCTGTCCTGATAAGGCCTATAGAGCATGGTGCGGACATCGTCGTACACTCTGCGACAAAGTTCATCGGCGGACACGGCTCGTCGTTAGGAGGAGTCATTGTTGATGGCGGAAAATTCGACTTCAAGGCCCATGCGGACAAGTACCCGACAATAGCCAAGCCCGACCCCTCGTATCACGGGGCAGTCTTCGCTGACATCGCTGGCACTGCGGCCTTTGTGACAAGGATACGCGCCGTCATATTGAGAGATACAGGAGCCACAATATCCCCCTTCAATGCATGGATACTCCTTCAGGGAGTCGAGTCGTTGCCCCTGCGTATTGAGCGTCATGTCGAGAATGCCCTTAAGGTTGTGAAGTATCTTGAGGCCAACCCGAAGGTAAGGAGTGTGTCCCACCCCTCTCTGCCCTCTCATCCTGACCACGCTCTTTACAGCAAATATTTCCCGAATGGTGGAGGGTCAATCTTCACGTTCGAGATAGACGGCACACAAGAGGATACGTGGAAGTTCATTGACTCCCTGCGGATATTCTCGCTCTTGGCAAATGTTGCCGATGTCAAGTCGCTCGTGATACATCCATACACTACCACCCACTCACAGATGACAGCCGCGGAGCTTGCCGAGCAGCATATCACCCCGATGACAGTGCGCCTCTCAATAGGTGTGGAGCATATCGACGATATCATTGACGACCTTGAGCAAGCATTCGCCCAGATATAACAGGGTATTGAGCATCCCTCCTCCTCCTCCCCCATCCTCTCGGCAAACATTCCACATGCGAGGTCAAACCCACATGCTGGCCTGAGCTGTACGTCACTCTCTTGTGAGATGGAGGATAGGCTTGGACTGAGAGGGGGGATGCTTCTTGAATGCTTAGATAAAAATTGACGGGGGGCATCATGGGGGCTATTATCACCATGGTGTCCCCCATTCACTAATGTACAGGCCACGGCAAGTGAGATTTAGGAACACCATGATACGGGAACAGCGGGGGCAGACTCCATAGATGCAGCATGATGCCACATCAGGAATCTGCCCCCTCAATTTATGTATATATATGGTTCCCGTCGGTGTTAAGAGTCACAAACGGCCTCAATCTTCTAACCGCCCCCCGACTGTCGGGGGAGAAGAGAGAAGGGTCTCGGAGCGGAAAGTATCAGAGACGAAAACGTGAAGGCCTGACGGGATTTCTTAGCCGGGAACGCGTCGCCGTGTCTACCACGCGAACATAGGATAGGCGGCCATGACATCATTAACGCGCTGTCTTACAGAGGCGATAACCTCAGGATTCTCTGGAGCGTCAAGGACTGTCTCGATGAGCTCGGCTATAAGAACCATCATATCCTCCTTGGCGCCTCGTGTGGTCATGGCTGGCGTGCCGAGACGTATTCCTGATGTCTGGAAAGCGGAGCGTGTGTCAAACGGCACCATGTTCTTGTTGACTGTTATGTCTGCGGCGACGAGGGCGTTCTCTGCAACCTTGCCTGTCAGGTCAGGATATTTCTCCCTGAGGTCGACAAGCATGGAATGGTTGTCTGTCCCACCAGAGACGATTGTGAATCCGCGTTTGATGAGCTCGTCGGCAAGAACCCTGGCATTCTTCTGGACCTGCTTAGCCCAAGCCTTGAACTCTGGCTGGAGCGCCTCTCCGAAGGCGACTGCCTTGGCGGCGATGACATGCTCGAGCGGACCTCCCTGCTGACCTGGGAAAACTGCTGAGTTGAGTATCTGTGACATCTTCTTCACGACGCCCTTGGGAGTCTTTAATCCCCATGGGTTGTCAAAGTCTTTGCCCATAAGGATTATACCGCCGCGTGGGCCTCGGAGTGTCTTGTGGGTTGTCGATGTGACGATATGGGCATAGCGCACAGGATTCTGAAGCAGGCCAGCAGCAATGAGGCCTGCTGGGTGGGCCATGTCTATCATGAGGAGTGCTCCCACCTCGTCGGCAATACTGCGCATACGTGCATAATCCCAATCACGGCTGTAGGCAGACCCGCCACCTATTATGAGTTTCGGCTTGCACTCTCTTGCAAGGCGCTCCATCTCATCATAATCAACACGGCCGGTAGATTTGTCCAGGGTATAGCCAACGGGGTTATAGAGTATGCCGGATGTGTTGACGGCTGAGCCGTGTGACAGGTGTCCGCCATGGTCAAGGTTCATACCCATGAAGGTGTCTCCGGGCTTAAGGACAGCAAGGAGGACTGCCGCATTGGCCTGTGCTCCTGAATGGGGCTGGACATTGGCATACTCGGCTCCAAAGAGCTGGCAGACACGGTCAATGGCAAGCTGCTCGACCTTGTCGACAACCTGACAGCCACCGTAGTAGCGTTTCCCAGGATAGCCCTCTGCATACTTGTTGGTAAGACAGGATCCCATGGCCTCCATCACTTCGTCGCTCACGAAATTCTCACTCGCGATAAGCTCCATGCCTTTCTGCTGGCGAATGTGCTCCTGCTCTATCAAATCAAAAATTCTGTTGTCTTTAATCATGGTCGTTATATATGATAAATGAAATATTAATATCTATAAGTATAGGGGAGGAATATCTCAGACGAGCTTGACCTTGTTAATATCCTGCACCTTGTCACAATATCGGCATCTGAGCTGCGGCTGTGTGGCTAGCTTGTCGACTATGGTGAAATATGTGCTCATGGGCTCATTGTTGGTTATGCACTTGGGGTTGTTGCATTTCACGATACCAACAAGATTATCGGGAAGAGACACTGTCTTTTTCTCAACGACCTCATAATCACGTATGATGTTAAGGACAACTTTGTGCGCCACAACTGAGAGCTGGCTTATCTCAGCATCGGTGAAAAACTTGTCGGCTACCTTTATGATGCCTTTGCGTCCGAGTTTCTTGGAAATGAAGTTCTGGCCTATAGTGACCTCAGATGTCAGCTCGTCAAGCCTGAGCATCTGTGCCACCTGGAATGTCTTATCGGCAGGAATATGGTCTATGACGGTGCCGTTCTTAATGGCAGCAACAAGGCGTTCTTTCTTGTTCATTGTGTTATCTGTCTGGGGGATTTATGTTTATGTTAGAGGTGAGGGGGATAGAGTATAGGGGAGGTAGGTGGGATGGGCGGCAAGGTTTTCCATGCCTTAGGCAAGAGGCATAGAGAAAGGTGAGACTCAAAATGAATGTGTGTCATTGTCCGTAGCGGAAACACAATGGGGAGTCAAAAAAGCAGCTCATACGCACGGGGGGCTGGCTAATAACGGATGATGTTTTGGTCATTACGCACATCGTCGAGAGTTATACCAAGAACCCTGCAGAATATGGCTTGTCTTGCATACAGTCCGTTACCTGCCTGCTGGATATAGTATGCGTGCGGATTGTCATCAACATCCTGGGCTATCTCATTGACTCTTGGCAACGGATGCAGGATACGCATATTGTCCTTTGCTTTCCCTAACATATCCTTCCTCAGGATATAGACGTTCTTAACCCGCTCATATTCCATCAGGTCAGAGAAACGCTCCTTTTGCACACGTGTCATATAGATGATATCCGCATCCTTTATGACATCATCATTGAATTCTGAATGTTCTACAAATTTCACGTTGTGGTCACGGCAGTATTGCTTATACTCTTCAGGCATGGAAAGCTCTGGAGGAGCTATAAAATGGAATGTCGGATTGAAATGCCTCATGGCTGTAATGAGCGAATGGACTGTGCGTCCATATTTAAGGTCTCCGACAAGATAGATGCTGAGATTCTCAAGTGTGCCCTGCGTCTTATAGATTGAATAAAGATCCAGAAGACACTGTGAGGGGTGCATATGTGCTCCATCTCCTGCATTCACTACAGGCACTGGCGCTATCTCTGAGGCATACTGGGCTGCTCCCTCAATATGATGTCTCATCACTATGACATCGGCATAATTAGAGACCATGAGGATTGTGTCTTTCAAAGTCTCTCCCTTTGTGGCGCTGGTCACCTTAGCATCAGTGAATCCGATGACACGGGCCCCAAGCCTGTTGGCAGCAGTCTCGAAGCTAAGGCGTGTGCGTGTGGATGGCTCGAAGAACAATGTTGCGACGACACGTCCCTTAAGCAACTCACGGTTAGGGTATCGCTCAAACTCTTTTGCCATGCTGAGAAGATACATTATATCATCTCTCGACAAATCGGCAATAGTGACAAAATCTTGTTTCTCCATTGTTGAAAATGTGTCTTTAATGCTTTTTGTGGCTGTTTTGACTGCGAAGTTAAGAATTTTATTTGAGAAACCTTCAACTTTTCCAATTAATTATTGTATTTTTGCAGAAAATATTTTTATCATATCCGATTATCTGACTTTGTACAGATATATTGCTAAACCGTTGCCACATATTACATGACGGTGACACCTCTGAACATGAGGGGGAGGCATACTACAATATGGATACTGTGACACTTATGCCATATTGCCATAAAGATAGAAACAAAAAAAACAGCAAGATGAGGAAAAAGTTTATACATACGCTCTGGGCCCTGATTCTTCTGGGTATCCTTTGTGGAGTCATAACAACCGTTTCCATATGGAATGGATGGATAGGATATATGCCTCTTGTTGAGGAATTGCAGAATCCTATAGACAAGTATGCCACACAGGTTTACTCAGCCGATGGGAAAGTCTTGGGCACATGGAGTTTGAATAAAGATAACAGAATCAGGCTGCCATACGACAGCATCTCGCCCTTCATTGTAAACGCTCTCATATCGACTGAGGACGAGCGATTCTATGAACACTCAGGTATAGATTTCCGTGCCCTCGGACGAGCTATCGTAAAACGCGGAATCCTCGGACAGACGAGCGCTGGAGGCGGCTCAACCATAACACAACAGCTTGCAAAACAGCTATATAGCGCCCACGCATCATCAAAAATCGAACGCCTGATGCAAAAGCCTATAGAATGGATTATTGCATTGAAACTTGAGAAATACTATACAAAGGAAGAGATTATAGCAATGTACCTAAACTATTTCGACTTCCTCCATAACGCTGTAGGCATAAAAATGGCCGCCAATACATATTTCAACAAGGAGCCCAAGCAACTTACAATATCTGAGGCTGCTGTACTGATAGGGCTGTGCAAGAATCCATCTTATTTCAATCCGGTAAGATACCCTGAACGATGCCAGGAACGCAGGAATGTTGTCCTGTCGCAAATGAACAAAGCGGGATTCATCTCAGACGATGAGTACGCCTCTCTTTCTTCCCAGCCTATTGAGCTACACTTCCACGCCATAGACCACAACGATGGCACAGCGACATACTTCCGTGAATTCCTAAGAAAATATATGACCGCTAACCGCCCGGTACGTTCTGAATACCCTTCATGGGCAGGAACGCAATTCCACATCGACTCAATAGCATGGGAGCAGGACCCCCTATACGGATGGTGCAACAAGAATACGAAACGGGACGGCACACATTTCAACATATATACCGACGGCCTGAAGATAAGGACAAGCATAAACTCCCGCATGCAACGTTATGCTGAAGAAGCTGTATACGGGCATGTGGCAAAATACCTCCAGCCCCTTTTCAACAAAGAGAACAGGAAGAAACCTAATGCGCCATTCACAAACGACCTCACCCAAAAGCAGATTCAGGGTATACTCTCACGTGCTATGCGGCAAAGTGAGCGTTGGATAAGCATGCGTAATGCCGGCTACAGCGATGAGGAAATAAGACGTTCATTCAGTGAGAAAACCGGTATGACGATATTCACATACCATGGCGAAGTGGACACAACGATGACACCGCTCGACTCGATAAAGTACTACAAGTCTTTCCTGCGTGCAGGATTTATGGCTATCGACCCAAAGAACGGTGGTGTCAGAGCCTATGTGGGAGGACTTGACTATACCCATTTCAAATATGACATGGTAACACTGGGACGTCGCCAGGTTGGCTCGACAATCAAGCCATTCCTCTATTCCCTCGCAATGGAGAATGGATTCACCCCATGTGACATGGCGCCAAATGTGCGGCAGACATACATCGTAGCCGGGCAACCATGGACACCACGCAACTCTAGCCATTCACGCTATGGCGAACTGGTGACACTCCGCTGGGGCCTGCAGCAATCCAACAACTGGATATCAGCATACCTCATGTCAAAACTAAACCCTATGCAATTCGTCTCTCTACTTCAAAAATATGGCATAGACTCTCCAGACATCCATCCATCCATGTCTTTGTGTCTCGGCCCATGTGAGGTGAGCGTGGCAGAGATGGTCAGCGCATACACTGCCTTTGTGAATAACGGAATAAGGACATCACCGCTTTTTGTGACAAGGATAGAGGATGGCGAAGGGAATGTGCTTGCAGAGTTCCACCCGCGAATGACAGAAGTGATATCCCAGGAAGGAGCATACAAGATGCTGGATATGCTCCGTGCAGTATGTGACGGAGGTACAGCCTCACGTCTAAGATACAAATATGAGCTCACAGGAGATATAGCAGCCAAGACTGGCACTACGAACAACAACTCAGACGCCTGGTTCATGGGAATCGTGCCAGACCTCGTGGCTGGGTGTTGGGTAGGTGGTGACGACCGTGATATACACTTCTCGTCAACAATGTACGGACAAGGTGCTGCAATGGCATTGCCGATATGGGCGTATTTCATGAAAAGAGTATATCGCGACAGGATGCTTGGCCTCTCACAAGATACACGATTCGCTATCCCCAGTGATTTCAATCCGTGCGAACATACATTCCAGGATGAAGAGAATGAGGGCACAAGCGTTGAGGATGTCTTCGAGTAATGCCGTTTGTGTTTATTTCCACTTACCCATATGACATTGAGGAGTTTGTCTATCATTTGGATACATGGTTGTGGATAAAAACTATCTTACCACATCACAATATCAGGAAAATAATGAAAGGTGAGATTCTGCCTGAGACACAAAAAGGATTCATACTTTTCCATGTATAGTTTGATAAAAAGAACACCATAGATGAAAAAAAACTCTTTATCATATCGGGGACTGGAATAATCTATCCAATATGATGCAACTTTGGATAATTATTCAGAAAAACCACTAATAATGCCTTTTTTAATTATAAAAGATTTGTGGTTTGCTGATTATTTACTAATTTTGCATTCTAAATAGAAACAATCTGAAAAATGAAGTTAGTAATAGTATCCTGTCCCCAATTCTTTGTTGAAGAAGATAAAATCATCACGACTCTTTTTGACGAGGGGTTGGACATGTTACATATATACAAACCAGGTTCAGAACCATTGTACTTCGAACGCCTGCTCACTCTTATACCAGAAGAGTATCATAGAAATATTGTAATACATGAACATTATTATATGAAACAAGAGTTTGAGCTGGGTGGAATACATCTGGACGATCCAAACGTTGACATACCTAATGGATATAAAGGTAAAGTAAGCAGAAGCTGTACTGACCTTCACATGCTAAAAGATGTCAAACGTAAAAGCGAATATGTTTTCCTGCATGACATATTCGACAGTCTACACGAGAAAGATGTCAAGTCTAAGTTCACAGCTGTTGAAATTCATGAAGCGTCCCGACGCGGATTGATAGACAAACATGTTTATGCCCTCGGAGGCATGTGTTTAGACAACATAAGATGGGCACAGGATGAAGGCTTCGGTGGCGTAGTAATCTGCGGAGACCTCTGGAACCGTTTCAATATCCACCAACAGACAGATTACAAGGAGCTTATAAGCCATTTTCAGAGGTTACGCAAAGTGGTCAAGTAAGTGTTGTCATCCAAGAAACACAGTTTCTCTCCCCCACCAAAAAATCAATTGAATTGTTTATTATAGCCAGCCCCCAAAAAATCACCACAACACCGACTGTCAAAGCTATATAGACTGACAGGTTAGAAGAAATCGAGTCGATTAAAACTTCATAGAAAAGATAGAGATTCCTGGCCTTGTCTTGTCCAGACAAAACTTGGCACAACTCAAAAAGTATGGCTGATGAACTCCCAACAGCCGCTGGGGTCCAGAGGAATGCCAGGTTATCTTTGCCGACCAATAGACAGTTTCACATCTGACTGAACGAAAACGTATTACAACAACAACAATAATAAGAAAAAAATGAGTGACGCAAACAATTTCATGGTATTCTCTGGCACAGCGACAAAATACCTTGCAGAGAAGATATGCCAGAGCCTAAAATGTCCTTTGGGCAAGATGGTAATGACAAAATTCTCTGACGGAGAGTTCGCTGTGAGCTATGAAGAGTCTATACGTGGCCGTGACGTATTCCTCATCCAGAGCACATTCCCTTCATCCGACAACTTGATGGAACTGCTCCTGATGATAGATGCAGCAAAGCGAGCTTCAGCAAAGAGCATCATCGCAGTTACTCCATATTTCGGATGGGCACGACAGGACCGCAAGGATAAACCGCGTGTTTCTATCGGCGCGAAGCTTGTAGCTGACATACTTGGTGTAGCCGGTATAGACCGCCTCATAACCATGGACCTTCATGCCGACCAGATTCAGGGATTCTTTGACGTCCCCGTTGACCACCTCTATGGGTCTGGCGTACTGCTTCCTTATCTCAAGTCGCTGAATCTCGAGAATCTTGTGATTGCCTCTCCTGATGTAGGCGGCGCTAAGCGTGCCAAAACATACGCAAAATATCTCGACTGCCCTCTCGTCCTCTGTAATAAGACACGTGCTCGTGCCAATGTTATTGAGTCGATGCAAATCATCGGTGATGTGGTAGACAAAGATGTAGTGATTGTTGACGATATGGTTGACACAGCAGGGACTATCACCACAGCAGCCAACATAATGAAAGAGGCAGGAGCAAGAAGCGTACGTGCATGCGCAAGCCATTGTGTCATGTCTGGACCAGCATCAGAACGCGTGCAGAACTCTTCACTTGAGGAGATTGTCTTTACTGACTCAATACCTTATTCTCAGCGTTGTGCAAAAGTCAAGCAATTATCCGTTGCAGACATGTTTGCAGAGACAATACGCCGTGTCGAGACAAACAAAAGTATATCAGACCAGTACATAGTCAGGAACTGACAGAATCACAACAGTTTCGAACGGTTCTTCAGTACCTATTATAGCATCTAGGCAGTTCCACCCCCAGGTGTATCCTATGTTAAGTTGAATATGCCGGATGCGATAAGATACACTTCTTTTTTACCGCTTGGGTGTATTATTTGAATAATCTCCCAAGCGGTAAATAAAATAATACTATTGTACATTGGATGACAATATCCTGCTTCACCGATGCCAGCCCATTCTCCATTACTATAGGGAATGACTGGCGGAGACAGTGTCCGTGCTCTTTATCCGCCTCGTCATTGAGTTGGATAATCAGTGTAACATACCGGGAAAAGCGACAGTTATTCAGGCCTGCGTCAGATAGGCAATAGTCCTGACCGGCATCACTGCAGGCGTATCAGCCCCCCTTAAGCCAGTCATACCCCAGTGTGGGGACGTATCAGCCCCCCCTTAAGCCAGGCATCCCCCGGGGCAACCATCTGTCAGTTGCCAAACACCTTTTAGAGTGCAGGGGCGCAAATCATCAAGAGGCGACATCAGCATTAGTGACGGGGGCACCAGCAGCTCCCTTTTGCTAAGAAGGAAACGTATAGACGTTGAGATGAAAGAAATACCATTCAGAACCATGAACAAAAGCTATATATTCATACTAATCACGCTATTATTTTCAACGTTGTCAGCTTCTGCCCAAAAGCTCACAACAAACACTCCTGTGTATGACTGCGGACAGGTTCTCTTCAGACAACCTATAACTGCACATTTCAACATCAAGAACAAGGCTTCGCGCAAGGTAATAATAACTGATGTCAAAACCTCGTGTGGATGCACGACAGCAATAGCCGCAGAACAAGAGATTGGTGGTGGCAAAGAGAGCGTCATCGACGCGACTTATGACGCTAAGCAGTTAGGACATTTCCAAAAGGAGATATGGATATATGAAGAAGGCCAGAATAAGCCTCTCGAACTGACACTGAGGGGCGTGGTTGTCACTGAGATAAAAGACTACAGCGGTTCATACCCATATACAATAGGGAACATAAGGACAGACAGACACACTGTAGAATTTGAGGATGTGAGCAGAGGCACGTCGCCAACAGAGACAATCCATATCCTGAACACTACGGGAGAGACAATCCAACCTGTCATTATGCATCTGCCAGAATATATGACAGCAGAAGTTTCTCCTACACGTATAGCTCCTGACCAAGGGGGAGAGATACGGATAACCCTGGACACAGACAAAATCAGGAATCTGGGATTATCCCAAACAACCATATATCTGGGGAAATACCCAGGCGACAAAATCTCGCAAGACAAGGAGATAGAGACATCAGCCATATTGCTACCGTCATTTGACAATAATGACACATCACAGTATTACACAGGCCCGCAGATTCAGCTCTCCAAGAAAGAGATCTCTCTTCAAGACATGACAGGGAAACCTGAAAAACTCAAAGGGGAGATTACAATCCAGAACATCGGCAAAGAGATTCTGGAAATCTCCACCTTGCAAATGTTCACATTAGGTCTGCAAGTGTCATTGGGTAAAACAAGGCTGGCTCCATCTGAGTCGACAAAAATGAAGATAACAGCTGACAGCCTCGAGTTAAAAAGACAGAAACAGAAGCCAGGAATCCTGATGATAACAAATGACCCAAAGAATCCGAAAGTCATATTAGAAGTTATCGGGTATGAGTGATACATCGGCGTATACCCCCCTCATATCCGTCTACACATTTGGCATATCATCGTCAAGACATCGATGAATTCCCGTGTGGGGGGTCGGGGAAGGTACCATGGCTTGGCTAATAGACTTCCCCCCAAGATTCCACCCTACCCTACATCACGAATCACATTATTATAATCCTAATAACAAACAATTCAGACCAATATGGAGCACCCGGAGAACTCATCAGAATATTCTGGACTACAGGTTAATGCAGGAATAGTTCAACCTTCTTCAATTAATCCGTATCTAAAGCGCGGCAGATTCAAACGTAATGAATATAGCGTTGACGAATTGGTAAATGGAATCCTTGCCGGAAATGTCACAATGCTCTCACAAGCAGTGACACTTATTGAGAGTCAAGCACCCGACCATCAGGCAAAGGCGCAAAAGGTAATCGAACGTTGTCTCCCTTACAGCGGAAATTCTATACGTATAGGTATCAGTGGAGTCCCTGGCGCCGGCAAGTCTACATCTATTGATGTATTCGGATGCCACGTATTAGACAGGAAAGGCGGTAAACTCGCAGTATTGGCCATTGACCCATCATCCGAGAGATCTCTTGGATCCATATTAGGAGACAAAACCCGTATGGAGAAATTGTCCCAAAGACGAGATGCTTTTATACGTCCTTCACCAACAGCAGGCTCGCTTGGAGGTGTTGCAAGAAAGACTCGCGAGGCAATAATATTATGTGAAGCGGCTGGTTATGACACAATATTTGTAGAGACCGTTGGTGTAGGCCAAAGCGAGACGGCATGCCACTCTATGGTTGATTTCTTCCTTCTTCTACAAGTGACAGGGACGGGCGATGAGCTCCAAGGCATCAAACGTGGGATAATGGAGATGGCTGATGGCATTGTCATCAACAAATGTGATGGCGATAATGTCGACCGTTGCCACATGACAGCGACAAACTTCCGGAATGCCCTTCACTTCTTCCCGCCATCAGATAGTGGATGGGAGCCCAAGGTCTTGTGTTACAGTGGCTTCTACGGCTATGGCGTGAAAGAGGTCTGGGATATGATATATTCTTATTTCGACTTCGTGAAAGAAAACGGGTATTTTGAGTATAGAAGGGCAAAACAAGCTCGCTATTGGATGTATGAGACCATTGACGAGCATCTACGACGTTCATTCTACCAAAATGAAAGAATCAAAGCGATGAAACAAGAAGCAGAGGAAGCCGTCTTGAACAACAAAAAGACGTCTTTCCAGTCTGCACAAGAGTTGCTCGATGCATATTTCAAAGGTATACTATAAACACATCGCTTGCAGCAGTGAGATAATATGATGGCCAAGGGCTTCTTGCCCATTTCATACAGCATCCATTCTCCAACCCCAAATTGTATGATATTACTATTGATATCATCACTGTTTCTGATTCTGTACATATTGGCCACTCTTACAGTGCAAATGAGCTGCTCATTCAATAGCATTGAACCGCTCATTGAGTACCTTTGGTGAGGAACAATGCTAACAACCTGAAACAAAGCATTTTACACCGCGGGTATACCTAAAGGTGTCTCCATATGAAGCTGAACGACTCGTCCTGTGCCAACCATACAGTCCGACCATATTCATTATATGATGTACTACGAGATAATCTCATTGAATATTGCAGCAACTAACTATTGTGTAGACATCATTTTTACCCATAAAAAAAAGATGATGTCAACAATAATTCTCTGGGCACATTCATGCCAACAAATCTGGTCAACCTGTAGAAATTGAATAAATTATGGAAATTGAGATTGACAATGGTAGCGGGTTCTGCTTTGGCGTTACTACAGCGATAAAAAAAGCCGAGGAGAAACTATCAGACGGGATAAAGCTTTATTGTCTCGGAGATATTGTCCATAACGGGACAGAGTGTGACCGGCTCCGTGATATGGGGCTGGTGACAATAGGCCATGAGGATTTGGAACAACTGCATGATACACGTGTATTGCTTCGAGCACATGGCGAGCCACCAGAGACATATAGAACAGCTAAAGAGAACAATGTCGAGGTGGTAGACGCGACTTGCCCTGTCGTGCTGGCCTTACAGAGAAGGATAAGGAGACAGTATATGGACAATCCTGAAGCCCAGATTGTGATATTCGGCAAAAATGGACATGCCGAGGTTCTCGGACTTGTGGGCCAGACGGAACGGCATGCGATTGTTATAGAACATTACGAGGAGCTGCCCCACTCAGAGATTGACTATTCAAAAGACATCTATCTGTATTCACAAACGACAAAATCATTGGATGAGTACAACAAAATCATTGAATACATAAGGGGAAGGATTGAGCCAGGCCATAAATTCACGAGTTTCGATACAATATGCAGGCAAGTTGCAAACAGAATGGAGAATATCCGTGCCTTTGCCAAAAGACATGATGTCGTGTTATTTGTATCAGGCAGGAAATCAAGCAATGGCAAGGTCTTGTTCTCAGAATGCAAGAAAGTGAACAGCCGTACGTATCATATCGAGGGTCCGGAGGAAATAAATCCCTCATGGCTCAATGATGATATGAAAGTGGGAATATGTGGCGCGACAAGCACTCCCAAATGGCTTATGGAGAAATGCAGGGAGGTGCTCGAAAACATGTAACAGCGTTGACAAACAGCCGTTTTTCATTCTATAGACATCATTATGCCGGATAAAAAACGAAAAACTATTGTCCTGATTTGCGTATTCAAAAAAGAATTCGTACATTTGCATGAAAATTTTTAAGCAAACAAATTACAGATGGAATTTACAGCACAACAGATAGCCGAACTTATAAAAGGACGCGTCGAAGGAGACAAGGATGCCAAAGTCTCTTCTTTTGCAAAAATAGAGGAGGGACACGAGGGAGCCATCTCATTCCTTTCAAACAAGAAATACCTGCATTATATATACGAGACGAAATCTTCAGTTGTTCTTGTAGACGAGTCCTTGGCATTAGAGAGGAATGTCAACTGCACACTGATAAGAGTGAAGAGTGCCTATGAGGCTGTAGCACAATTGCTTCAACTATACGAGTCAATGAAACCGCGGAAGAGGGGAATAAGCGATTTGGCCTTTATTGACCCAACCGCTGCCATCGGCGAGGACTGCTATATAGGGCCATTTGCATACATCGGTCCAAAATGTGTCATTGGCGACAATTCCATTATCCATCCGCACGCAGCATTAGGAGATAATGTCATTGTCGGCAAGAATACAGAGATACACAGCAATGCGGTAATATACCACGACTGTAAAGTCGGAAACAGATGCATACTCCATGCAGGGTGTGTGATTGGAGCTGATGGTTTTGGTTTTGCCCCCTCAGAGAATGGTTATGACAAAATTCCACAAATAGGGATTGTAACCATTGAGGATGATGTTGAGATTGGAGCCAATACTTGTGTTGACAGGTCAACCATGGGTTCCACTTTCATCCGGAACGGTGTGAAGCTTGACAATCTTGTGCAAATAGCACACAACACAGACATTGGCGCAAACACCGTGATGTCAAGCCAAGTAGGTGTGGCGGGCTCAACAAAAGTCGGAGAGTGGTGTATGTTTGGTGGACAAGTGGGTATTTCAGGCCATATCACAATTGGCAATAAGGTTATGCTTGGCGCCCAGTCAGGTGTATCAGGCTCCATAAAGGATGGACAGCAACTGATAGGCACACCTCCGATGGAGATGCGGTCGTACTTCAAATCACAAGCCATATTCCGCCGCCTGCCTGAAATGTATAATGAGATAAACAAGCTTCGTAAGGAGATTGAAGAACTTAAAGCAAATAAAGAATAATGTCAAAGCAAAGAACACTAAAGGGTAGTTTCTCACTCTGTGGGAAAGGCCTGCATACAGGCTTGAATCTCACAGTCACCTTTAATCCTTCAGCAGAAAACACGGGATATAAAATCCAGCGTATTGACCTTGAGGGAGAACCAGTTATTGATGCCATCGCAGAACGAGTAGTTGATACACAGCGTGGTACCGTACTGGCTAAGGGGGATGTGCGAGTCTCAACAGTAGAGCACGGCCTCTCGGCACTCTACGCCTTAGGTATTGATAACTGTCTCATCCAGGTGAATGGACCAGAGTTCCCTATTCTCGATGGCTCAGCGGCACCATATGTCGAGAAGATAAAGAATGTGGGGACTGTAGAGCAGAATGCTCCAAAGGACTATTATATCATACGGAAAAAGATTGAGGTGAAAGACGACAAGACAGGCTCCTGTATAACAATCTTGCCCGATGACCAGTTCTCGATAACAGCAATGTGCACTTTCGACTCGAAGTTCATAAGCTCACAATTCGCCACGCTTGACAGTATGGAGAACTATCCAAAAGAAATCTCCGCTGCAAGGACCTTTGTCTTTGTCCGTGACATAATGCCTCTTCTCCAGGCAAACCTTATCAAGGGTGGAGACATGGATAATGCCATCGTGATATATGAGCGTGAGATGCCCCAGGAACAGGTTGACTCTTTGTGCGACAAGCTTGGAGTAGCGAGAATTGACTCTACAAAGCTGGGATATATACAACACAGACCACTTGTATGGGACAATGAATGTACCCGGCATAAGCTGCTCGATATCATCGGCGACATGGCTCTGATTGGCAAACCCATCAAGGGACGCATCGTAGCCACACGTCCAGGACACACCATCAACAATAAGTTTGCAAGGTTGATGCGCAAGGAGATTAGGAAGCATGAGATACAGGCTCCTATATACGACCCTAACACCACTCCAATAATGGATGTAAACAGAATAAGGGAACTACTGCCGCACAGATACCCCATGCAGCTGGTTGACAAGGTTGTTGAACTTGGGCCGACATCTATCGTGGGTATAAAAAACATCACATCAAACGAGCCTTTCTTCCAAGGACACTTCCCACAAGAGCCTGTTATGCCTGGAGTGTTACAGATAGAGGCGATGGCACAATGTGGCGGTCTGCTGATTCTCAACACGCTTGAAGAGCCTGAGAAGTGGTCAACATATTTCCTGGCTATCAATGATGTCAAATTCAAGCAAAAGGTTGTCCCCGGAGACACTTTGCTGTTCCGCGTCGAATTGCTTGCCCCTGTCAGACATGGCATCTCATCAATGAAGGGCTATATGTTTGTCGGAGACAAGGTCGTAAGTGAAGCAACTTTCACCGCACAGATAATCAAGAACAAATAATCCCACTCACTCTTCGCATAACTCTCCCCCAGTATACGACAATATGGCCACAAGAGCGTATTTTCCTATTATTTAGGGAAGAGATAAACAACACAGGTTCTTTCTCATCCCTGTGAGAAAAGAGTTGGTAGAGTATTGACAATTTTTCAGGAACAGCCGGAGAGCAGTCACTGAGAATAATAATATCACAAATAAACAACAAAGTATTAAACATGCCAAATCAAATTAGTCCGATGGCATTTGTCCATCCAGATGCGAAATTAGGCGACAATAACATAATTGGGCCTTTCTGCTATATTGACGCAGACGTTGTCATAGGCGATTCGAATGTCATGCAAAACTCTGTTACCCTGAACCAGGGGACAAGGATGGGGTCAGGGAACGAGATATTCCCAGGAACAAGTATCTCAACAAAGCCCCAAGACCTGAAATATAGAGGGGAAACGACAACATGCCAGATTGGCGACAACAACTCTATCCGGGAGAATGTCACTATATCCCGTGGCACAGCGAGCAAGGGGACCACAATCGTCGGCTCAAACAACCTTCTTATGGAAAACATGCACATAGCGCATGATTGCATCATTGGAAATAACTGTATAATAGGAAACAGCACGAAATTCGCTGGTGAGGTTGTCGTTGATGATTGTGCGATAATATCTGCAGAGGTCTTGTTCCACCAGTTCTGCCATATCGGTGGGTATGTCATGGTCCAGGGTGGAAGTCGCTCAAGCCAGGATATCCCCCCATACGTCATATGCGGAAAAGAGCCGATAAAGTTTGCCGGCCTGAATTTGGTTGGGCTGCGTCGAAGAGGCTACAGCAATGAACAGATTGAAACAATCCGCGAGGCATATCGTCTATTGTACTCCAAAGGTGTATTGAAAGATGGAATAGAGGAAATAAAGGCAAATCTGCCAATTACACCAGAGGTAAAATATATAATAGAATTTGTAGAGACATCACAGCGTGGCATTATCAGATAAAAACAAGACAATAATAGTTATTACTGGCCCGACAGGTGTTGGTAAAACAGAATTGTGCGTGAATATTGCCTCATATCTTAACTGTGAAATCATTAATTGCGATTCCCGTCAGATATTCGATGGAATCCCTATCGGGACTGCCGCGCCTTCAACAGAGAGCATGATGAAGGTGCGGCATCATTTTGTTGGGACATTGTCTTTGGACAAGTATTACTCAGCTTCAATGTATGCTGAAGATGTCATGAATCTTGTGGAGAATTCTGACCAGAACGTCTTTATCCTGACAGGAGGCTCAATGATGTATATTGATGCCGTATGCAATGGTATAGATGATATTCCCACTATTGACCCCATTATACGAGAAGAGCTGAAAGGACGCCTGCAATCAAAAGGACTGGAAGCCCTCGTTGAGGACTTGCACCGTCTTGACCCTGTACACTGGAGAATTGTGGACAAGAAGAACCCACGGCGCATTCTTCATGCACTCGAGGTGTGTTATCAGACAGGGAAACCATATTCGTCATTCCTGAACAAGCCAAAGCAACAACGGCCATTCAACATCATCAAGATTGGACTAAGGTTAGACAGGGAAGCAATGTATGAAAGAATTAACAGACGAGTAATAAAGATGGTGGATAAGGGGCTTGTAGAGGAAGCAAGAAGAGTCTACCCATACCGTCATCTCAACTCATTGAATACTGTAGGATACAAAGAAATGTTTGACTATCTTGACGGACTTACGACTCTCGAGGATTGTGTTGCCAGAATCCAGTCAAACACAAGGAGATATATGCGCAAACAGGAAACTTGGCTAAAGCGTGACAAAGAGATAAAATGGTTCAGTCCCAATGATGTTAAAGAAATCATAAAATATATTGATTGTTGCTTTTTATTAGCCAAAAATAGGTAACTTTGCATAATTCAAAAATTATAAAATAACAAATTCATTTAATGAATAGACTTTTTGTTTGGCTGCTTTCGGCAAGGAAACAGCTTTCGAGATTCGCAAACTGGTATGCCTCTCTCTTTAAGAACACAAAATGGTATGTAAAGACTATAACGGTCCTTACCACCCTCATTGCGCTGTTCATCCTATATCTTGGAGCAGTAGACGTCAACTTGTTCTGGCTTTTCGGGAAGTCGCCCGGCTTTTTTGACATTAAGAACCCCAAAACAAACGAAGCTTCAGAGATTTACTCTGCTGACGGTGTATTGATTGGAAAATATTTCAACGAAAACAGGACCCCCGTTGAATATGACAATGTATCGCCACAATTCTGGAGAGCACTTATAGACACAGAAGACGAAAGATTCTACAAACATTATGGTATAGACCCAATAGGCCTGTTTGGAGCCATTAAAGATGCATTGACCGGACACGGTGGCCGTGGCGCTTCGACAATCACACAACAACTTGCAAAGAACATGTTCCGCACCAGGACAAGCTATAGTACGGGACTGCTGGGATACATTCCTGGTGTTAAGATTATTGTGATGAAGTCAAAAGAATGGATTCTGGCTACAAAACTTGAAATATGTTATACTAAAGAAGAAATCATCACCATGTATGCTAATACTGTTGATTTCGGGTCAAATGCATATGGCATCAAGACTGCTTCAAAAACATATTTCAACACCACTCCAGACAAGCTGAAGACAGAACAAGCAGCCGTTCTTGTCGGTATGCTGAAAGCAACAACATATTACAATCCACTGTCACATCCTGAAAACGCGAAGGCCAGACGCAACCAGGTCCTTGAGAACATGTGCAGCCACAAAGACCTGACGCGCGAAGAATGTGACAGACTCTCGGCAAAAGATATAGAATTGAATTATAGCGTTGAGACGAACTATGATGGCAAGGCGCAATATTTCAGGAATGCCGTGGCTGATTATCTCCGCGACTGGTGCGAGGAGGAAGGCTATGACTTATACAGTGATGGCCTTAAGATATATACAACTATTGACACACGAATGCAGAAGTATGCAGAAGATGCTGTCAGGAAACAAATGAAACAAGTCCAGCAGAATTTCAAGAATCATTGGGGGAAAACGAACCCATGGCAGGACGAGAAGCATAATGAGATAGAAGGCTTTATTGAGGGGATAGCGCAAAAGCAACCCGTATATAAATACCTACAAAAGAAATTTCCAAACGACCCAGACTCTATAAGTTACCATCTAAACAAACCGCACAAGGTAAAGGTATTTGATTATGACAAAGGGAGTATCGAGATGGAGCTCTCTACGATGGATTCCATACGTTACATGGTAAAGTATATGCACTGTGGATTCATAGCAATGGAACCGAATACAGGCCACGTTAAGTCATGGGTTGGCGATATTGACTTCAACCATTGGAAGTATGACAAAGTCACAGCGATGAGGCAACCCGGTTCAACATTCAAGCTATTTGTCTATACAGAAGCTATGAACCAAGGACTTACTCCATGTGACAAGCGCCGTGACGAGTATTTCTCTATGCTTGTTTATGATGAGAAACAGAAGAAAGAAGTCAACTGGACTCCAACGAATGCAAACGGTTATTTCACAGGAGATTCAATGGCATTAAAGTCGGCTTTCGCAAAAAGCATTAATTCCATTGCTGTAAGGCTCGGGCAGGAGATGGGAATCAAGAACATAGCAAGGACAGCCCATGAAATGGGAATCAAATCCCCTCTTGACGAGACACCATCTCTGCCACTGGGCTCGAGCGACGTCACATTGCTTGAACTTGTTGATGCATACTGTACAATCTCAGACAATGGCCGTCAAAGGGAACCTGTTCTTGTAACAAGAATAACGGACCGGGACGGTAATGAAATTTACTATGGCCCGTCAGAGTCCAAGCAAGTCATACCCTATAAATCAGCTTTCCTTGTACAACAGCTGCTTCAAGGTGGTATGCGTGAGCCTGGAGGAACAAGTCAAGCTTTATGGGGGTATGTCGGAGATATTCGGGATACAGAATTCGGAGGTAAGACCGGTACATCAAACAATCATTCTGATGCATGGTTTGTTGGTGTATCGCCAAAGCTTGTAGTTGGTGCATGGGTAGGCGGAGAATACCGGTGCATACATTTCAGGACAGGAGCATTAGGCCAAGGCTCCAGAACAGCCCTTCCAATTTGTGGTTATTTCCTACAATCAGTAATGAAGGACCCAGCGTTCAAACAATATCATGCAAAATTTGACCGTCCTAACGATCCGGATATTGAGCGTAACATGTATATCTGCGACAGCTATTATGAGCATCGTAGAGATACAGTGAATAATGACAGCCTCGAAACTGTTCATGACGATATGCTTGAAGTAGACGAGAATGGCAATCCAATCCATCAACCTATGAACGTTGTTCCTGAAACAGAGAAGCCAAAAGAGCAACAAATAAGACTTGAGGACTTATAATCCTTGTTCCATAATCATCAAACATAGTATCAAATTCGCTCAATAGCTCTCGTGATAGCAATGTGTTCTTCTTGTACGATAATATACAGCTTACATGGAGGACACATTGTTTCAAATCACAAAAAAAACAGGAAGACTGTCTTCTTACAAGAATCATAAAGAGTAGCCGTAAGGTATCACTAACCATTCTGTCTTAATCTGAAATTGTCTGTCATAACAACCATATTGGAATGAACAACAGTTTCCCCCTGATGCTTTCAACCGTCAATTATCACATCCTGATAAAGCCAGATATAAGAGAATGATACAGATTGACATTTCAAACCAACAGTTCCAGAATGCGCTCAATATCATAGAGCGCACTCAGAACTCACTTTTTCTGACAGGAAAGGCTGGTACAGGAAAGTCAACCTTTCTACGGCATATAGACAAAACAAGCAAGAAAAAACATGTAATTCTTGCGCCAACAGGAATTGCAGCAATAAACGCTGGGGGCCAAACCCTACATTCATTCTTCAAGATACCATTTCATCCCATCGTACCAGAAGACATCCAGTACAACCGAAAGAATATAAAGAACACACTAAAATACAATGCTGAGAAGATAAAGCTGATAAGAGAACTTGAATTGATAATAATTGATGAGATTAGCATGGTTAGAGCTGATATCATTGATTTTATAGATAAAGTTTTACGAATTTACTCACGCAATATAAGACAGCCATTTGGAGGAAAGCAACTGCTTCTTGTAGGCGATGTATTTCAGTTGGAGCCTGTAATCAAAGAAGATGAACGCAGACTCATTCAACCATATTACTCATCAGTATTCTTCTTCTCAGCACATGTATGGCGAGAAATGCATCTGGTTAGTATAGAACTGACGAAGGTATACAGGCAGAATGATATATCTTTCATCAATCTTCTTGACAGAATAAGAGAAAGCTGTGCAACAAGCCATGACCTTGCAATTATTAACTCACGTGTCAAGCAAGATAGAGAAA
>OBLI01000246.1_pt1 | contig 58970 bp, 44 predicted proteins | sample 1519701 | NCBI WGS metagenome assembly OBLI01 (sample SAMEA3663005, study PRJEB22513) | pig gut metagenome | biome: pig gut; feature: pig-associated habitat; material: faeces | place: France | collected 2012
CAAAGGTACAACAAATCTACAACTGCTACAATGTGCATTTTAATGGATGCTTACACAAAGATCAATGGCATAGATGGTAATACGGAGAGCAATCTTTCTGCTCCTGTCTATAACCTCAACGGACAGCGCATCACCACACCAAAGAGCGGCTTGTATATAAAGAATGGTAAGATGATATTGGCAAAGTAAGATATAAAGCATCTGAAAGTTGCCACTAAGCTCGGAACAGTAGGAGGAGCAGTATCCCGCGCCGCCCAAAGGGATAAGCATGATATGTGCAGTGAGACACTGCACCTCCTACTGCGATGTTTGTGGATGGGATACAACTGATAACCAAACTTAAAAACAACATGAAAGGGGCTTTGATGAGTGTGGCAGACAAACTGCTTCTTAGGAAAAGGGCAATTATTGAAACCGTAAATGACGAACTCAAGAACATAGCACAAGTGGAACACTCCAGGCACAGATGCTTTGATAATTTTATCGTGAATATGCTTGGGGCTATCGCTGCCTATTGCTTTGTTTTAAATTCATCGAACTCACGTTAATATAGTTCGCAGAGGTTGGATTGTTCTATATATTCAATTGACTTGTCTTTAGGAAAGAACCTGCGCACCAATTGTATGTCTTTTTCTATAAAATCAATAGACTTCCTATTGTCCTTGCGGAGTTTGGCGGTATAAAATGAGTAGTGTCAATCCTACTTTTGTCGTTTTTCTCAATTTCTTTCTACTCATGACTGTCGTTGGTTTGTGGAATACTATCTGTTTGGGCATTGCTTCCAAATGCAGCAAGTCCCGTATGCACATCGCCGTCTGCATGCGTATACTCATTGAATTTGGTCAGTTGGCCATGGATATAAAGGCTGAAGGACTGTGGAGATATTATGTTAATGTGATCATAAAGCCCAAGCACAAAACGCCCAATGCCGAGATAACTGCACACAGGCAGATGGAGGAGCCATCCCCGGTTATTGTCATCGGTGATATATGCCTGCGACTTGGGATATTCTTCAATAATCAGATTGTATGCCAGTCGGTCGAGACGAAGCGCCACATATTCCTGCCTGTCGCTGCTAAACATAAAAATGTCCGTAAACATACGACGGTGCAACTGCTCATGCTGCCATTGGTCGTTGAGCACCTCTACACGCCCCATCCTCGCCACACGGAATGTCTTGTTGGCCTTGGCCGTAATCTCATAACAGCACACGTCATTATTGCCGTTGAGAAACATGAAGGGTTCCACCACACGTGCCCTCGACGTGTTGCTGTTGGGCGACGAATAGTTGTGGATAACAGCCACACGCTTCAGTTTCATGGCATCATAAAGGGCGTTTACATTGGCTGCACGCTCCTCGTCGGTGGCCAGGCTATTGAGGATATCAAGATCATAAAGGCGCTCCAGTTTTCGTTTCAGACTGGCTACCTGCAGACTATTGTCGCTCACCTTGTCGAGGATGCGACGTATAGTGATAGCCTCATCCTCTGTAATGGATACAGACTTGAAGAGTTTGGTGAAAAAGGGCGAACTCTTGTCGAGACTATAGTAGGTGCCATGCTTCTCAACCACAAAACCAGCATCGCGAAAGAAGTCAATATAATAGTATAGGTTGCGACGAGATATCTGTATGCGGTCGCACAATTGCTCAACGGTATAATGCCTGTTTTCAGTCATGAGCAACATAAGTTGCAGTTCCTTTTCCAATTGGTTATGACGCATGGCAGACAATGGGCAAGGGGTTAGAAATCAAATGACAACTGCGTATCGCCAAGCAGATTGAATGACTTGCGATGATATGGCGATATGCCAAACTCCCTTATGGCATCACGGTGCTTGCGAGTGGGATATCCTTTGTTTGACTGCCAGTCATACTGGGGATATTGCTCTGCCAACTGCATCATATAATCATCACGATAAGTTTTGGCCAATATGCTGGCTGCCGCGATGGAAAGGTATTTTCCATCGCCCTTTACGATGGTTGTAGACGGTATATCATTATATGGTTTAAACCTGTTGCCGTCTACAATGATAGCCTCTGGACGCACCTTCAATTGGTCTAATGCCCTGTGCATGGCCAGTATGCTTGCATTCAGTATGTTGATGCGGTCTATCTCTTCGGGAGTGACTATGCCCACGGCCCATGCCACAGCATCATGCTCTATCTCCTGACGCAAAAGGATGCGCTTATGCTCTGTGAGTTGCTTGGAATCATTGAGACACTCATTGGCATAATCAGGGGGTAATATCACCGCGGCAGCATAAACACTGCCTGCCAAACAACCACGGCCAGCCTCATCGCAACCAGCCTCCACCACACCAATATTATAATGATTAGACAGCATATATATCGTTGTTTTGTAAACGGATGTTAATATTTAATTATCGTTAACTATAAAAGTTACATATTGAACTATTTGTGCACAAACAATGGTTTTCTTTGCATCGTAAACAATAATGAATAACCATTAAATACATACGATTATGAAAAGAACAGCAGAAGCAGCACCATTGAGAGGCATCAACTCTATGACAGAGAGAACGTTTGGCAATATCACCATGGCAAGCCTATATGAAAGTGCCAAAAGCATGATTTGCACGCCACTGGCATACGTAGCATCTTATTACTCGTCGCTCATCGACAAGAAACTGAGCCTTCGCCAAACCGCACATATCCTCAATGCACAGATGGCTTTCACCTTGACCGTCTTTCCCGTTGACTGTCCGCTGACACTTAGATTTGCAGCCTTGGCATGGCTGGCAGCAGCACTTAGGGGATGCAAGAAGAGCGGATTGGGGGAATAAGTCGCGTGCAATCATTAAATGCCTCGGGTCAGAACATGCGGCTCACCCGTTCTATTCCTGCCACAAGGGTGTCTATCTCTTCGGTAGTATTATAGAGCGCAAACGATGCCCTTACCGTGCCTTGTATTCCAAGGCGGTGCATGAGCGGTTCGGCACAGTGATGACCTGTGCGCACGGCTATGCCGAGACGGTCGAGCAAGGTGCCCATATCGAGATGGTGGATATCTCTAACAAGGAATGACACCACGGCATCCTTATCATCGGCACGACCAAAGATGCGAAGACCCTCTATCTGATCCATTTTGTCCATACAATATCGGGTGAGCATGCGCTCATGCTCAGAGATATTGTGGAGTCCAATCTTCTCCATATATGCAATGGCGGTGGCCAAGCCATGAGTGGCCACATAGTCGGGAGTGCCTGCCTCAAACTTAAACGGCAACCGTTCGAACACGGTCTTTTCAAAACTGACACTCTCTATCATCTCGCCTCCGCCCTGATACGGCGGCAACCTATCAAGCCATTCCTCCTTGCCATAGAGAACTCCAATGCCCGTAGGACCATACATCTTATGACCGCTGAAGACATAGAAATCGCAGTCCATATCTTTTACGTCTACCTTGAAATGGGGAGCAGCCTGGGCACCGTCTACCAATACGGGTATTCCCCTGCTGTGAGCCAATGATATGATATCCTTGACAGGGTTTATGGTGCCGAGCACATTGCTCACATGAGCCACACTGATGATGCGGGTGCGCTCGGTAATGAGTGACTCGAGTGTATCCATCTTCAGGCATCCACGGTCGTCGATGGGGATAACCTTGATAGCAATGCCCTTTTTGGCAGCCTGCAACTGCCATGGCACTATATTGCTATGGTGCTCCATCTCCGACACTATCACTTCGTCGCCAGGAGCCATACATTCATCGCAGAACGACGAAACCACAAGATTGATGCTCTCGGTGGTGCCACGGGTAAACACTATCTCTTCTGTCTTGTCGGCATTGATAAAGCGTCTTACCGTTTCACGGGCTTCCTCGTGCAGGTCGGTGGCACGCTGCGACAGGTAATGCACTCCCCTATGCACATTGGCATTCACATTTAGGTATTCCTCTCTCATGGCATCCAGCACACAGAGGGGTTTCTGGGTGGTGGCAGCATTGTCGAGATACACGAGAGGTTTGTTATACACCTCGCGCTGCAATATGGGGAAATCCTTGCGTATGTCTTCTACAGGATATTGTTCGGTCATAAGTCTAACTTGAGTTTTTCTATCTATCACTTGCAGAGTTGGCAACCTTCGCACTTGCTTAGTTCGCCACGGAATCTCTTTTCAACGAGATGATGAAGTCTGTCTCTCAATGGCTGCAATGACATCTGATCGATGACCTCGTTGACGAATGCAAACTCCATGAGCAACTTTGCCTCGCGCTCTGATATGCCCCTCTGTCTCATATAGAACATAGCAGCCTCGTTGAGTTGTCCGACGGTGGAGCCATGGGCGCATTTCACATCGTCAGCATATATCTCGAGCATGGGTTGGGTATACATCCTGGCCTTGCTGGTGGCGCAGAGATTCTGATTGCGCTCCTGCGAAACAGTTTTCTGTGCACCGTGCCTTACCAGCACCTTGCCGGCAAATGCACCTGTGGCCTCATCATCGAGCACATACTTATACAGTTCGTTGCTTGTGCAATGTGCCGACTTATGGTCAATAAGTGTGTTATTGTCTACATGCTGGTTCTTGTCGGCAATCACACAGCCGCAGAGGTTGCACTCCGCTCCCTCACCATTGAATACGAGGTCTGTACGATTGCGTGTGATACCATTATGCAGAGTGATCACATTATGGTTGACACGGCTGTTGGCCTGCTGGTCGATAAAGAGGTTGCTGACTCTTACATTTCTGGCGTGCGTCTCCTCGAGGCAATAGAGGTCGAGTGATGCATTGTCGGCCACAAAAGCCTCTATCACCTGAGTGGCAAGGAATCGTTTGTCGTCGGCAGCATGGTCGCAGAAGAGCAGTTTGATTTCTGCACCCTCTTCCACCACGATGAGCACACGTCTGTTTACCATCAGGTCTACATCTGCCCTTAGAATATTGATTACCTGCACGGTGCGCTCCACTACCACCCCCTTGGGCACATAAATAAAAAGTCCGTCTTGTGCCAGCATGGTATTGAGGGCATTGATGCCATCCTCGTCTGTTTTTGCCAGTTTCGCATAGTATTGAACGATGAAATGGGGGTTTTTGGTTGCCTCATCCTTAAGTGATGATACTATCACCCCCTCTGGCAGATGTCCTTTTGGCTGGAGTTTTGTATAGAAACAGTCGTTGACAACGAAATAGAGCGAGGTGCTGAGATTGGGCACATCGCACTTGAAAGCATTATATGGATTGACTGGTATATCAAGCCTTGACAGGTTGAGACCATAATCCGGTTCAAACAACTTGGCGATGTCGGTATACTTATATCTCTCCACTTTGCGTGTAGGGAATCCCTGACACTTAAAGTCATCGAAAGCCTTTTCTCTGACATCATTCATCACGCCAGCACTATGCTCGCATATCATAGTGCGGCATTTCTCATATAATTCTATGTATTGCTGTTCGCTCTGCATGTCACTCTCCTATTTCCGCCTTAATCCAGTCGTAGCCTCTCTCTTCTATCTCCTTGGCCAGCTCGGGCCCGGCAGTCTTTACTATTCTGCCCTTATAGAGCACATGTATGAAATCTGGCTTGATATAGTCAAGCAGTCTTTCATAATGTGTGATGACTATGCAACTGGTTTGTGGGGTTTTGAGTTTGTTTACTCCCTCGGCCACAATGCGCAGTGCATCCACATCCAGACCAGAATCTGTCTCGTCGAGGATAGAGAGTTTGGGTTCGAGCATAGCCATCTGGAATATCTCGTTGCGTTTCTTCTCACCTCCGCTGAATCCTTCGTTTACAGAACGGTTGGCCAGTTTGCTGTCGAGTTCAACAATCTTGCGTTTCTCTCTCATGAGTTTGAGGAAATCGCCTGCTGACATTGGTTCGAGCCCTTCATACTTGCGCTTTTCATTGATGGCAGCACGCATGAAATTGGTCATAGACACTCCTGGAATCTCCACGGGATACTGGAAGGAGAGAAAGAGTCCCTCATGTGCCCTATCTTCGGGTTTCATAGTTAGCAGGTCTTTGCCATTGAATATGGCCGTACCTGATGTCACCTCATACATGGGGTTGCCCACGAGCACGGCGCTGAGTGTAGACTTGCCCGAACCGTTAGGTCCCATGATAGCGTGGGTTTCACCATCCCTTATGGTCAGGTTGATGCCCTTTAATATCTCTTTGTCACCAATCTTGGCGCATAAATCTTTTACTTCTAACATTGCTATTTCAATTTTTATAGATGATATGGCTGCTATCCCACGGTACCCTCAAGCGAAACGCTGAGCAGTTTCTGGGCTTCTACGGCAAACTCCATGGGCAGTTTGTTGAGCACCTCCTTGGCATAACCATTTACTATGAGTCCCACGGCCTGTTCTGTGGGTATTCCTCTTTGGTTGCAGTAGAAGAGTTGGTCTTCGCTTATCTTGCTTGTGGTGGCCTCATGCTCCACTATGGCGGTATCGTTATGTATATCCATATACGGGAAGGTGTGTGCCCCGCAGTCGCTTCCGAGAAGCAGACTGTCGCACGACGAGTAATTGCGTGCATTGTCGGCAGTGGATGCAGCCCTTACAAGTCCACGGTAAGAGTTTTGGCTGTGGCCCGCACTGATACCCTTTGATATGATCGTGCTTTTGGTGTTTTTGCCTATATGAATCATCTTGGTACCTGTGTCGGCCATTTGGTGATGATTGGTTACAGCCACACTATAGAATTCTGCCTGCGAGTTGTCGCCTCTCAGTATACATGACGGATATTTCCATGTGATGGCGCTGCCCGTTTCCACCTGTGTCCACGACAGTTTGCTGCCCTGTCCTCTGAGGTCGCCGCGCTTGGTCACAAGATTGAGCACTCCACCCTTGCCGTCTTCATCACCGGGATACCAGTTCTGCACCGTGGAGTATTTAACCTCTGCATTATTATTGACGATAATCTCCACAATGGCGGCATGCAACTGATTTTCGTCTCTCATCGGGGCGGTGCAACCTTCGAGATACGACACGTATGAATCGTTGTCGGCGATGATGAGAGTACGCTCAAACTGACCCGTATTGCGTGCATTTATCCTAAAATAGGAACTCAGTTCCATAGGGCATCTTACACCTTTTGGAATATAAACGAAAGAGCCATCGCTAAACACCGCGCTATTTAGTGCGGCATAGAAATTGTCTCTGTATGGCACCACAGTGCCGAGATACTCTTTTACGAGTTCGGGATAATCCTTGATGGCCTCTCCTATAGAGCAGAAGATGATACCCTTTTCGGCCAGTTTTTCCTTGAAGGTTGTTTTTACCGACACCGAGTCCATGATAGCATCCACGGCCACTCCGCTGAGTGCCAGACGCTCCTCAAGAGGTATTCCCAACTTGTCGAAGGTCTTCAACAGTTCAGGGTCTATTTCCTTTTTCTCATTATCTTTTTGCTTTGCCAGCGGGTCTGCATAGTATGATATGGCCTGATAGTCGATATCAGGCAGCGACACATGCCCCCACTCAGGTTGTTTCAGTGTTTTCCAGTATCTGAAAGCCTTGAGTCTGAAATCGAGCATCCATTGTGGTTCACCCTTTTTCGTTGAAATCAGGGTGACCACATCCTCGTTGAGTCCACATTCGATTATCTCGGTATTCACATCTGTAGTGAACCCATACTCGTATTTCTGCTCGGCAACCTGTTTGACAAATGCGTTTTTGTCGTTGTTTTGCATATCACTGACAAGTTACAATTTTTGCTCAACCTCTATCTCTGTGAAGGTTTCGATAATATCTCCCTCCTGGATATCGTTGAAATTGACAAGGCTCAAACCACATTCCATACCTGTGACCACTTCCTTGACATCATCTTTATAGCGTTTGAGTGCGCTGATGTCTGCGGTGTGTATGACGATACCGTCTCTGACCACGCGGCCACGGTCTTTGCTGTGCACCTTGCCTTCTGTAACCAGACCACCAGCCACGGTGCCCACCTTTGAGATCTTGAACACTTGTTTAACTTCTACCTGTCCGGTTGTTATCTCCTTCTTCACCTTGTCGAGCATACCAATCATTGCTGACTTGATATCCTCGATGGCATCATAGATGATAGAGTATGTATTTATTTCCACTCCCTCCTTATCGGCGAGTTTGCGCGCGTCAGAAGATGGTCTAACCTGGAATCCCACAATGATGGCATCAGAGGCATCAGCCAGTTGAACATCGTTTTCTGATATCTGTCCCACGGCTTTATGGATAACGTTTACCTTGATCTTCTCGGTAGAGAGTTTGATGAATGAATCGCTGAGAGCCTCCACGCTACCATCGGTGTCACCCTTGACGATGAGGTTGAGTTCTTTAAACGAACCAAGGGCAATACGATGACTGATATCTGCGAGAGTTAGTCTAACCTGTGTGCGCAGACCCTGCTCACGCTGCAGTTGCTCGCGCTTGTTTGCTATCTCCTTGGCCTCCTGCTCAGTCTCCATCACATGGAAGGAGTCGCCGGCGGTAGGAGCGCCATTGAGTCCGAGGATGATGGCTGGCTCTGCTGGCCCTGCCTTCTCCATGCGCTGGTTGCGCTCATTGAACATTGCCTTGATACGTCCGTAGTTGGTACCGGCAATCACTATGTCGCCCACCTTGAGTGTACCATTAGACACAAGCACTGTAGACACATATCCGCGACCTTTATCGAGCGACGACTCGATGATAGAACCATTGGCTCTTCTGTTCGGGTTGGCCTTGAGGTCGAGCATCTCAGCCTCGAGCAGCACTTTCTCCAGCAGGTCATTGACACCCACGCCCTTCTTGGCAGAAATCTCCTGACACTGATATTTGCCGCCCCACTCTTCCACAAGCAAGTTCATATTTGCCAAGTCCTCGCGAATCTTGTCGGGATTGGCTCCTGGTTTGTCTATCTTATTGATAGCAAACACCATTGGCACGTTGGCAGCCTGTGCATGGGCTATAGCCTCTCTGGTGGTAGGCATGACGCTATCATCGGCTGCTATAATGATAATGGCGATATCTGTAACCTGGGCACCACGGGCACGCATGGCGGTGAAGGCCTCATGTCCAGGTGTATCGAGGAATGTGATTCTTCTTCCGTCGCCCAATGTCACGTTATAAGCACCGATATGCTGAGTGATACCTCCAGCCTCGCCGGCAATAACATTTGACTTGCGAATATAGTCGAGCAATGAGGTCTTACCATGGTCTACATGTCCCATGACGGTTACGATTGGAGCTCTCGACAAGAGATCATTCTCGTCGTCTTCCTCCACACTGATGGCCTCGCTAACCTCTGCACTCACATACTCGGTTTTGAATCCGAACTCATCAGCCACGATATTGATTGTTTCGGCATCGAGTCGCTGGTTTATGGATACCATGATACCTACGCTCATACATGTGCCGATAACCTTGTTTACAGGCACGTTCATCATAGTGGCGAGTTCACTTACGGTAACAAACTCCGTAAGTTTAAGCACCTTGCTCTCTGCCTGCTCTTCACGCAGTTCCTCATTGAGTCGCTCCTGCACGGCCTCACGTTTCTCGCGGCGGTATTTGGCTCCTTTCTTGTTTTGGTTCTTGCTTGTAAGACGTGCCAGTGTCTCCTTTACCTGGCGTGCCACATCCTCCTCGTTAACCTCAATAGGTTTTGCAGGCTGGTTGCGGTTCTTGCGGTTCTTCTTGCCGCCGCCCTGCTGGTTGCCATTGCCACCATTGTTGCCGCCGCCGTTATTACCGCCATTACCACCGTTATTATTACGGTTTTTGTTTTTGCCGCCGCCATTGCCATTGCCCACCTGCTTGGATGCTGCCTCTATGTCTACACGCTCCTTGTTGATACGTGTTCTCTTCTTCTTCTCGCCTTGGTGCATCTGCTGAGCCTTGTCTTCACGCTCTTTCCTGCGCTCCTCCTTGGATTTCTTCTTCGGGCGTGTGCTCTGGTTGAGAGCGTCGAGATCTATCTTGCCCAACACGTTAACCCTTGGTGCCAACTTTGATTCACTCTTGAGGGTAAACACTTTTTTGTCTGAGTCGGCATCGCTGTTGGCTGTCTCGGCATCAGAATTGTCAACGACATCATTGTCTTCTGTCTTGCCTGAAGCAGGGTTTGCATCAGAAAGGTCTTCATTCTTGGTTTTCTCTGCCACCTTGTCTGTTACGGGGTTGACGAGCTCGGCCCTTGCATTATCGCTTTCTTCTGCCTTTGGGGCAACCTCCACTTCAGGTTCAGGAGCAGTTTCCGCTATCTGTTCTGATATTATTGGCTGTGGGGCAACCTCAGCCTTCTCCTCTTTGGCCTGTGGAGCAACAGTATTGTTGTCGGCAGGCACTATAACCTCTTCTTCCTGTTTTTCGGCAGCAGTCACAGGTGCAGGTTCATTGTTGGGAGCAGCAGACGTCTCAATCGTTGTCTTCTTGCCCAGGTTGTTGAGGTCGATCTTTCCCACAGGTTTAAACTGCTGTCTCTTTTCGAGCAGGTCTTCGCCCTTGGTCTGAATAGACTTCTTGTCCTGTTTCTTCTCTTTTGTTTTCTTTGCAAAAATCTTCTCGGCCTCATCCTTGATGTCTTTGTCGCCCTTGAACTCTCTAACGAGAGCGTTATACTGCTCGTCAGAGATTTTGGTGCTAAGGCTTGCATCATCGCTGATATCACCGAGTTGCTTTTTGTTTTTCAGGAAATCAACTGCCGTTTGAAGTCCTATATTCAGTTCTGTCAATACTTTATTTAATCTGATGCTCATAAATATATTATTTCTCGTAAAAATGTCTTGTTAATATTCCTTTGCCCCTATTGGATATGATTATTCAAACTCAGCCCTAAGCACCTTAAGCACCTGGTCTACAGTTTCTTCCTCCAGGTCTGCCTTTTCGATCAGCATCTCTCTTGGAGCCTCGAGCACAGACTTGGCTGTTTCATATCCGATGCTCTTGATAGCATCTATTACCCACTGGTCTATTTCGTCGGCAAACTCGTCGAGATAGATATCTTCGTCTTCTTCGTTGCCATTTACTACACGGAACACGTCGATGGTATACTCTGTGAGCATACTTGCCAGTTTGATGTTCATACCGCCTCTACCAATGGCCAGCGAAACCTCTTCGGGTTCAAGGTATACTTCTGCCTTGTGTTTCTCCTCGTCTATAACGATGCTCGACACCTTGGCAGGGCTAAGGGCTCTCTGGATAAAGAGTTGAAGATTGCTTGAATAGTTGATAACATCGATATTCTCGTTGCCGAGCTCTCTTACAATGCCATGCACACGGCTACCCTTCACACCTACACAGGCTCCTACGGGGTCTATACGCTCGTCATAACTCTCCACGGCCACCTTGGCTCTCTCGCCAGGCATGCGTGCCACCCTCTTAATGGTGATGAGTCCATCATTGATTTCAGGCACTTCTGCCTCGAGAAGTCTTTCAAGGAATATAGGACTGGTGCGGCTGAGCACTATCCTCGGGTTATTATTCTCATTGTCCACTCTCAGCACGATGGCTCTTAGCGACTCACCCTTATGGTAGTTGTCAGAAGGGATCTGCTCAGACTTTGGCAGATGGAGTTCGTTGCCCTCGTCATCCACCACGAGCATCTCGCGCTTCCATATCTGGTAAACCTCTCCGCTTACCACTGTGCCCACCTTATCCTTATATTTATTATAGAGAGAGTCATGCTCGAGTTCGAGTATCTTGGATGCAAGGGTCTGGCGCAAGTTAAGGATGGCTCTGCGTCCGAATTTGCGGAAGTCCACATCCTCGCTCACCTCCTCGCCTATCTCATAGTCGGCAGCAATCTTCTGAGCCTCAGAGAGAGCAATCTCCTTGTTCTGGTCGTTAACCTCACCATCGGCCACAACGATACGGTTTCTGTGAATCTCAAAGTCGCCCTTGTCTGGGTTAACGATAACATCGAAATTCTCGTCGCTACCAAAGATCTTTGAGATCACATTACGGAAACTCTCCTCAAGCACACTTACGAGTGTGGTACGGTCGATGTTTTTTGTCTCCTTAAAGTCTTTGAAGGTCTCAATGAGGCTTGGACCTGTCTCTTCTTTCTTTAATGCCATAGTCTTATTTAAAACTTAATAGGTATTTTGTATATTTAATATTATTCATATCATACTGATGGTCTACATCCACCAATACTGGGCGTTTTTTGCCTTCCACCTTCTGCTTCTCCTTTACGGTTACCACAAAGGTGTCTCCATCCACGCTTTTGAGTAGTCCCTGTATTTTCTTTCCTTGTTTGTCGAGCACTTCCACCTCTTTTCCTATGTGGTTTTTGTACTGCTCTGCCACCTTAAATGGTTGTCCGATGCCTGCGGAGCCCACTTCTAGTTCATAGTCGTCGAGCTGTTCTCCGAGTTTCTCTTGCAGAAATCTGCTGAGGTCTGCACAGTCTTCTATCCACACACCGTCAGCATGGTCTATTTCAACGATGATTCGGTCGTCTGGAGTCATGTTCACATCCACGAGGAAATAGTCATTATCCTTGAGCCATTCCTCTACCAAGGTTTTTACTGTTTTATTATCTATCATACATGTTTGGTGGTTTGTTTAAAATAAAATGAGGAGCTTTGTCAAGCCCCTCATTCCACTGAACGCTGCAAAGGTACGAATTATTTGTCAATATCACAAACATTTTTATCAAAATTCTGTCCTTCATCTGCATTTTTATGGTTTTTTCATCCAAAAGCAACATAATGGTAGTGTGGTTATCAAGAGTTGCCCATTGCTTTAGATACAAGTTAAGGACCCAAAGAAATGGGGAAAAAAAATTCCTGCAAGAAACTTGCAGGAATTGCGCTTCAAGATGGGCTTGAACCAACGACCCCCTGATTAACAGTCAGGTGCTCTAACCAACTGAGCTATTGAAGCATTGCGTTCATTTCTGAATTGCGATGCAAAGGTAATGTGTTTTTCTGAAACCTGCAAACTTTTTTAGAAAAAAATCGCATTCTTGCCTTATTTTTTTTGTTTTCTGCACTTTTTGAGCCTTTTTTGCCTTGCAAAACAACTTATTAAGCGTTATTTTTTCAAAAAAGGGCAGAAAGATTATTCCATTTACCAATAATCTTGTATATTTGCAGTTGCTTAACTCATTAGCCATGGCAGAAATGCTTTTATACACCTATAATATATATGCAGATATCTATATTTATTATATAATAAGGTGTACAACAAGACCAAATGCCAAGACCGGCAACACAGGTGCCGAGCAAAAGAAACGGATATAGAAACAAAGAAAAAACATAGACATGAAGAAAACACTATTGTGCATGGCTACCCTGCTGACCCTATGGTTTGCTCCATCGATAGCCAATAAGAAGAACCATAACTTTGAGGTTTCCAAGAATCTTCAGATTTTCAATGAGATATTCAAAAATCTCGATTTGATGTATGTAGACACACTCAATCCCTCGCAGGCCATCGGTGATGCTATCAATGGCATGCTCGAAGCCCTCGACCCCTACACCGTCTACTACCCTGCCGACAAGGACAAGGATTTGAAGATGATGATAACGGGAAAGTATGCGGGCATCGGTTCGGTAGTGAGATACAACCGACAACTGAAGCGTGTGATAATAGAAGAACCATACGAGAACATGCCCGCCGCTGAGGTTGGTCTCAAGAAAGGCGACATCATACTGAGCATCGACGACTCTGTGATGACCAGCAAGAATGTCACTGATGTTAGTGAGCGTCTACGCGACGATGCTGGTAGCACCTTTGTCTTAAAGGTGAAGCGCCCGTCAACGGGCAAGACCATGTCTTTCAAGATTACACGCCGCAATATCAAGGTGCCGGCAATACCATATTATGGTGTCATCAGTGACAGCATAGGATATATCTGCCTTACTAGTTTCACAGAAGGGTGTGCCAAGGAGATGCGCCGCACGTTTGTAGATCTCAAAAACCGCGGAATAAAGAGTTTGATGCTCGACCTTCGTGGCAATGGAGGTGGTTCGCTAAGTGAGGCTGTAGACATCATCAATATGTGGGTGCCTCGTGGTGTCACACTTGTAGAGACCAAAGGAAAATTATCGCAGAGCAACCGCAAATACAAAACCCGCTACGAACCTATTGACACGGTGATGCCATTGGCGGTGCTGGTGGATGGCGAGACCGCCAGTGCCAGCGAGATCACAAGCGGTTCTATCCAGGATCTCGACCGCGGAGTGGTTATCGGCGTACGCACCTACGGCAAGGGATTGGTACAGGTGCCCATAGATCTGCCATACGGTTCGAGCCTCAAGGTTACCACAAGCAAGTATTATATACCGAGCGGCAGATGCATACAAGCCTACAACTATAAGCATAGCAATGGCGGTTACACCGAACATATTGCCGACTCGCTCACCAGCGTTTTCAATACCCGCAATGGTCGTGAAGTGAGAGATGGCGGTGGCATCAAGCCTGATATTGAATCGCGCCCCGACACTCTGCCCAACATTGCCGTTTATCTCAACAGTCTCGACACCACAGAGGTGATGCTCAACTATGTAATAGACTATATTGCTACCCACCCTACCATTGCCCCCGCATCGCAGTTCAAATTATCTGATGCCGACTATGATGATTTCAAGAGCAGGGTATTGGCAAGTGGTTTCACTTACGACAACATGAGTGGCAAAACATTGGATGAATTGGAGAAATATGCCAAGTTTGAGGGCTATTATGATGATGCCAAGGAGACCATAGACCTATTGCGCAGCAAGTTCAAGCACAATCTCTCTGCCGATCTTGACCGCCACAGGTCAGTGATATGCCACCTAATTGAGCGCAACATCATCACTGCCTATTATTACCAGGCCGGCGGCATTGAGGCTTCAATCGGTTATGACAAAACCATTGACAAAGCCATTGAAACCCTCAAGGATCAAGCAGGATATAAGGCAATCCTTCATCGTAAATAACAGACCGTCTGCTTGGCAGACAATAGCCAATAATTATATATTTGGCAGATAGTAGCCAATAATTATCTGCTTGGCAAACATCTATATAAAACAAAAAGCCCACCTCATCGGCGGGCTTTTTGTTTTATTTATAAGATTGTATCTTATTCTTCACAAAGGATTCTTCGCTATTGTTTAGAAGTCCATGTGGTCGAGTGAGTCATTGAAATCCTTTGGTTCGTGGTTTCCCTCGAAGTTGTCATGATTTCCACGACGCTCACCTCTCTCGGGGCGTGGACGACGCTCACCTCTCTCAGGACGTGGACGACGCTCGCCTCTATCAGGGCGCTCGCGACGTGCTGGACGCTCCACATAGTCGGCAGGTTTGTCGATAAGCACTCTGTGCGACAACTTAAACTTGCCAGTCTTGGGATCTATCTCGAGGAGTTTAACCATAATCTTGTCACCTTCCTTGATGCCTGCTTCCTCTACGGTCTCGAGGCGTTTCCAGTCTATCTCGCTGATATGGAGCAGACCATCCTTGCCAGGCATAAACTCAACAAAGCAACCATAAGGCTGGATGGTGCGCACGGTACCTTCGTATACCTCGCCCACCTCAGGAATGGCTACTATAGCCTTGATCTTGGCCAGAGCAGCATCTATACTCTCCTTGTTTGGAGCGCTCACCTGCACCTTGCCTACGCCGTCCACCTCATCAATGGTGATGGTAGAACCCGTATCCTCCTGCATTTGCTGGATAATCTTGCCACCAGGACCGATAACAGCACCGATATACTCCTTGGGAATCTCGATCTGCACAATGCGTGGAACCTGTGGTTTGAGTTCGGCACGTGGTTCTGAAATGGTGTCAGTGAGTTTGCCGAGAATATACTCGCGACCAGCCTTTGCCTGCATGAGAGCCTTTTCAAGAATCTCGAAACTCAGTCCGTCGCACTTGATATCCATCTGTGTGGCAGTCAGGCCATCCTTGGTACCGGTGGTCTTGAAGTCCATATCACCTAGGTGGTCTTCATCTCCGAGGATATCGCTAAGCACGGCATATTTTTCCTCTCCTGGGTTTTTGATCAGACCCATGGCGATACCAGAAACAGGTTTTGCCATTGGCACGCCAGCATCCATGAGGGCGAGGGTTCCAGCACAAACGGTAGCCATAGAAGACGACCCGTTAGACTCAAGAATCTGGCTCACCAGTCTCACTGTATATGGATAGTCGGCAGGAATCTGTCCCTTGAGGGCGCGCCATGCCAGGTGTCCGTGTCCTATCTCGCGGCGTCCCACACCTCTTGAAGCCTTAGCCTCGCCGGTGCAGAATGGAGGGAAGTTATAATGGAGGAGGAATCTCATATAGCTCTTGTCGAGCACGTCATCCACCATTTTCTCATCAAGTTTAGTACCGAGGGTACAAGTAGTGATAGACTGTGTCTCGCCACGTGTGAAGATAGAACTTCCGTGGGGCATTGGCAGTGGGCTCACCTCACACCATATAGGACGAATCTCATCGGTCTTGCGTCCGTCGAGACGTATACCCTCGTCAAGGATGCAGCGGCGCATGGCATCGCGCATCACGTCGTGGTAGTAGCGCTCCATGAGAGCCTCTTTCTCTTCGATGTCATCCTCAGAGAGGTCTGCATGAGCAGTCTTGTAAGCATCCTTGAAGTCCTCGAGTATCTTGTCGAAGGCATCCTGGCGTGCATGCTTGTCAAGAGCCTGCTTGGTCACATCGTATGTAGGCTGATAGAGTTCGCTGTTCATCTGAGCACGCAGTTCTTCGTCGTTAACCTCATGGTCATACTCGCGCTTCACGTCTTTGCCAAGTTCCTTAGAGAGTTCAGTCTGCAACTCACACATAGGTTTGATGGCATCCATAGCCGCCTTGAGAGCACCGATCATATCCTGCTCCGACACCTCTTTCATCTCACCTTCCACCATCATGATATTCTCGGCAGAAGCACCCACCATGATATCCATGTCGGCCTTTTTCATCTGCTCGAAAGTAGGATCGATGACATACTCGCCATTCACGCGTGCCACTCTCACCTCAGAGATAGGACATTCGAATGGGATATCTGAGCAAGCCAATGCTGCCGATGCTGCAAATCCCGCAAGCGCATCTGGTTGGTCAACGCCATCAGCAGACAATAGCATTACATTTACATACACTTCAGCATGATAGTTGGAGGGGAACAATGGTCTGAGCACACGGTCAACGAGTCGTGATGTCAGGATTTCATTGTCACTGGCCTTACCTTCGCGTTTGGTGAATCCACCAGGAAATCTTCCGGCAGCAGCATACTGCTCTCTGTAGTCAACTTGCAAAGGCATAAAATCTGTTCCGGGAACTGCATCCTTTGCGGCACAAACAGTGGCGAGGAGAACGGTGTTGCCCATGGTGAGCATACAAGAACCGTCGCACTGTTTTGCCACTTTCCCTGTTTCGATGGTGATGGTTCTTCCATCAGGCAGCGAAACTGTTTTCGTAATTACGTTCATCTTAATTGTTACATCTAAAAAATAAAAATCTGCGCAAAGTTACACATTATAAATGCAAGTCGTACAAAAAGTGTTCTATTTTTACGTTTTATTATGATTTTTGACTTGTTTTATTTTGCTATTTGACTCTTTTCCACTACTTTTGCAGCACAATACTGAAATCATTACAATGAAAAGAACAATATCCCTAAAGGCTTTGATGGCCTTATCATTGTCGGGACTTCTTACCCTGACATCATGCAACGAGAAGAAATTTCACGTAGAAGGCACTATTACCAATGCTGCCGACTCAGTGCTTTACTTTGAGAATATGAGTCTTGAAGGTCCCGTCACAGTCGACTCTGTCAAACTGTCGTCGAAAGGCACATTTTCATTCAGCGGCGAGAGCAGTGCCAATCCCGAATTTTACCGTTTGCGCATCTCTGGTCATATCATCAATGTGGCAGTAGACTCCACTGAGACTATCACCGTGAATGCCGACTATCCCACCATGTCTACGGGCTACAGCATCAAAGGCAATGACGACTGCGAGCGCATACGCCAGTTGTCAGTGCGCCAGATAGCACTTCAAAACCAGACCATGGCCATAGAGCGCAACATGGAGCTCAGCCCAACAGAGGTACGCGACAGCATTATGAGCCTCATCCTTGCCTACAAGGAAGACATATCCAAGAATTATATCTTCAAGGATCCAAAGGCCGCATCCAGTTATTTCGCTCTCTTCCAGACCATCGGCAGTTATCTCATCTTCAATCCCCGCTACGACCGCAATGACATACAGGCCTTTGCTGCCGTGGCCACCAGTTGGGATACCTTCTACCCTGGCACTGTGCGCGGCGAAAACCTCCACAATATTGCCATCACAGGTTTGCAGACAGAGCGTATCGTAGATGCCGAAAACAGCAAGGTTATAGATGCGAGCAAGGTGGAAACCACGGGCATCATCGATATCAAACTCATCGACAATAAAGGCCAGGAGCGCAGCCTAAGCCAACTTAAGGGCAAGGTGGTGCTGCTCGATTTCCATGTCTTCTCTATGGCTGACTCACCCAAACGCATTCTCTCGTTGCGCGAGATTTATAATAAGTATCATGCCCAGGGACTGGAGATATACCAGATATCCCTTGATACCGATGAGCATTTCTGGAAGCAGCAGACTGCCGCCCTGCCATGGATAAGCGTAAGAGAGACAGAAGGTCTCAGTTCGCGCAGCCTCATGGTATATAATGTGCAGAGTCTGCCAGAATTTTTCATCATCGACCGCGGCAACAATCTCGTAAAGCGCTCGCAGCAGGTCAAGGATATAGAGGCAGAGATCAAGTCACTGCTCTAATCAACACTGCTCTAATCAACACTGGATATCAACATTAGATATCAACACGTGTGATTGACATGTATTATTGAATTGGCATTGTTTACATGGACCAGTCGTTATACAGTTATTCGCTATGTGCGGCCATACCGCTGATGCTCTTCTTTGGGTTTCACATGCTGTTGGCTCGCACTCCCGACAAGAAGATATATAGCAATTTCTTATTGTCGCGGCGACTCATGGGCATAGCCATGCTGGTGCTCACTGCCAACTATTGTGTTCATTTTTTCTGTACTCCAAGGGTCAAAGATGTCAATGCCACCATCATGATGAACCTTGTTACCTATTTCATCAGTTATTGGCTATTCAGTTCGGCACTCATGACCCTTCTCGACAATCGCTATATTACACGCCGGCGTTTTCTCCGCCATGTGGGTATATGGATAGCCTTTGCGGCAGTGTCATCAATAGTGCTTCTGTTTGTGCACGACGAGAAGGTTGAATACTGGGGCCTACTATTGCTGGCGGCATGGCTTGTCAGTTATGGTTTGTTTCTTTCTGTGCGTTTGCTCCGCACCTATTACCGTGCCATTAAGATGCTCGACAATACCCATTCTGATGATATTGGAGCCTATATCAAGTGGTTGTCAATATTCACGTTTTGGGCATTGGGCTTCGGTGTGAGTTGCGGTCTGCTCACTTTCCTCCCCAACAATTATGTGTTTATCTGGATAATCTCTGCCATACCCTTCTATGTCTATCTCTACTGCTGCTATCACAACTATGCTTTGTCATACGAGAAAGTAGAAACGGCCATACAGGAAGATATGCAAATGACTGAAAGCACGAACGAAGAATCGCCAATAGAGATAGAAGCTGGTGATGCGCCCATCTATCATAATGACATATCGCGCCGCATAAAAGAATGGATAGGGCGTAATGGATATTGCAAACCAGGACTCACCCTCAAGGAACTCTCGCTTGAACTCTGTACCAACCGCACTTACCTATCCGAATATATCCATACTGTGTATAATATCAGTTTCCGCGAATGGATCGCTGACCTTCGTATTGAGCATGCCAAGCAACTGATGAAAGATGAGCCACAACTCAAACTGCTTGAGATTTCAGAGGCATGCGGATTTCTTTCAATAAGCCATTTCACACGCACTTTCAATGATAAAGAGGGCAGCCTGCCCTCCCGCTGGCGCAAAACGGTTCTAATTAGTGATGGAAAAAGCATGAAATAGCTCATTTTGGCCGATTTCATCGTTGTAGTTATCTAATTATCCGCAAAAAATTATTCTTTTTAATAATCACAAATTGTAAAATAGGCTAATAGCAAAAATTGCGTATTTTACAATAATTTGTCGTCTCTTCAATTTATTCAGAGGTAACGGCATCATTTGCGCATCATATTTTATTTTTATTCATATATTTGCGGCAAATAAACAATTGTTTGCAGCAAATAAACAAAAAACAAAAATACTTTCAATCATGAACAAAGAATTATTACCACAATGGGTTCCGTTGTCTACAGCGGCAATTACGAACAAGTTAAGACGAGTGTGGATTATGACATTGCTGCTATTGATGAGCTCATCGATAGCACGGGCAGGATACGATCCCCATTTCGTTGACGCAGGAGCATATTCATATCCCGACATTGCTCACATCTATCTTCGTCACAATTTCTTCAATTATGATGGAGCTAACTCTGGATGGTACAACACAAAAGTTAATCTGTTGATCGATGACTACGTTGTATGCGATCTCCACGACATTTACGATAGGATTTCGGACGTTTCGAATGAAGATTATGTTAAAGGCAAATCCTTAAACAAAGTTATCGGCTCGAAAGACTTTACAATCAACAGGCCAGAGGGTACATTGCGAGGTACAGTCATATTGTCTGATATGGCTAAGACCAAACCTGATGACAAAGATGACAAATGGTATTCAGTCATGATTAATATCATGTTGAGTTCTGTTATCCCAGGAAAAGATATTACCGTAAAACTGCAGGGTAACTGGTATGACCATACAAACTATCAAGGGTCCAAGACTTTGTCCAAAACATTCACTATAAAAGAAGACATTGCCCAATGGCCAAAGTTTGCTACATCTGCTTCCTCAAACAAGAGATTTAAAGTAAACATAACGGATCTCGCCGTCAAAAAATTCAGGAACTACAATGGAACAACCAGCCCTGGCTACTGGAAATACGATATCAGCTTCTCTCCAAATAATAATCCGAACAAATATTGGCCAAGCAATAAATTAACAGTATTACAGAAATGGGAAAAAGAAACTAACAAGGTAACAACAATCAACTCCACGTTGTTGGGTTGTGGAGCTGGCACCACCCAGGCATACGCTATATTGGAATGGGACAACTATAACCCGAAGATATTTTATCCGTTTGTTACCCATCATGCCACAGGCTACACTCTTTTCCCAAGTCAATACACCTCCGAGTCATATAAGAAAGACGTATACTTGCAAAAGAACTGTTCGAAAGTAGTAATGTATGGTTATCCACGTCCTGGCAACATGAGTGTCTCCTATGATCTATGGCAAAAGTTCACAACTGTGTCATGGTCTCCCCAGTTTGCCAATAGCAGTTATGCCAACAAGGATGGAAAATGGGTTGTGTTCCGCAGAGTGAAGGGTTCTGGCTCTGATTTTTCCAAGTTGGGCACTGTTGACTATAAGGACGGCGAGATCAAGTATGAAGACAAGACTTCCAAGGAATACAATTTGGAATATGAATACCGTGTTGCATTCCAACCCAATGCTTGGGGTATTAATCTGTCTCAGCCAGACGATGCCACAAACCTTGCTACATCCGTATATGGCAAGTTAGAACCAAGTACACCATTTAAAACTATTAACGCTACGGATGATGAAGATGGTCAGATCACAGTTACTTGCGAATACTATTTCGAAGATGCTGCCACCAAGAATTATGAGCTAAAGTTTTATCGCCGTGAGAAAGGGAAATCCAATTGGGAATATTTAAAAGATTTGAATTATACCGTGACTTCAAAAACAGATTTAATACACAAATTTGTTGATACCAATCCTGCCAACTCGTGCGTTACATACCAGTATAAGGTGGAAGTTAACAACATCATGGAAACCTCATTCACGTCAGCAATCACAGAAGGCAGCTCACAGGGTGGTACCTCGGTGACCGATGTGACTGCGAGCCGTGGAACATATAGCGGAACTGTTCGTATCACATGGAATGTTAATCAAAATGGTACAGACCCCTCCTACTTTAACGTTCAGCGCCGTTTGCTCGGATCTACAGATGAGAATGATTATGTGACAATCCACACCACATCTGGTGTAGCCGAAACATATAGCTATGAAGATGCCACTGCTCAGCCAGGCACATATTATCAATATCAAATACAGTGCTATCGCAAATGTTTGCCTAATGGTGCCACAGAACCAATAATCACTCCTAGCTCTGCCAAACAGACAGATGGTTTCGCCCTTGCCACGGGTATTATCAGTGGTCGTGTTTCTTATGGCACAGGTAATGCTGTAGACGGTGTCAAGGTTAGCATTCAGGCAAACGCCAGTGATGAGGGAAGTCAGAGGTCTTTCTACGCCATGAAGAGATATGTTCCTGGGTCGAATGTCAGTGTTGACAAGACAACTAAGCAACTCCAGTCTCTTTTGAGCAAGCCTTGGACTATGCAGGCATATGTGAAGATGGAGACTTTTTCTGAAATCAGTTGTATCTTCAAGACCAGCTGGAACAATCTCATTATTAGCAAAGATGGTCAGATACAACTTTATGTGCCAATAACGCGGTCTGACGCATCAGTAGGCTCCACCACATTAAACAGTAACATTTACATCGTCAAGGGACATTTCTATAACATATCATACTCGTATGATGGTAACCAGACTTTTACCATACGGGTGGTTGACGAAAACGGCAACTTACAAGAACAGGACCTTACAACAACCGACGGCACTAAGATTGGATACACACAGAAACATGCAGACCAAAACAGTATTAATTTCCTGATGTTTGGTTATTATGATGTGGAAAACAAATACAACTACACTGGTATCATTGATGAATGCCGTTTCTGGTCAAAGGCCTTGACAAAAGAAGAGATATTGAGCAATTACAACCGTATCCTGTCTGGCTCTGAGGATGGACTCTATCTCTATTGGAAGTTGGACGAAGGCATCGAAAACCAGTCAGTAGCCTACGATTATTCAAAGACTGGTGGTGTGTCAAATGGCAACCACGGCACAATCAAGAATATGGATGTTACCGACAATGTGCCTAATGAAGAGCAGTTGTCTGTATGCGGTTTGACTGATGAAAACGGCAACTATACCATCAGTGGCATTCCGTTCTCTGGCGATGGCACCTCTTATTCCATTCGTCCTACCAAGGGTGTACACGAGTTCTCGCCTTCCAAACTCAATCGCTTTGTTAGCGCCCAGTCACTCGTGCATAATGGTGTAGACTTTACAGATGTCAGCTCGTTCACCTATTCGGGTTCCGTGTATTACCTCAATACCAATATCCCCGTAGAGGGTGTGCAGTTTACCGTTGACGGTACTCCTTGCACCAAAGATGGCAGTTATGTAACCACCAACTCAGAAGGTAAGTTTACCATCAGCGTGCCTATAGGTAGCCATTATATCAGTGCCTATAAGGATGGACATACCATTGTCAACAATGATACCATCTCATTCAATGACAAGGCTTACTACCCCAGTCCTACCATCAATGGCGATGAGGCAGTATTCAACACTACAGAATTTTTGCAGTCACGAGATGGCATGGTATTCTATGATACCACCCTTGTGCCAATAGCTGGCCGCGTGGTGGGTGGCAGCAATGAAGATGCCAAACCTCTTGGATTTGGAGAGTCTTATAATAATATAGGTCGCGCCGTGATCAAGCTAACTTATGGCGATAAGAAATTCAATACATTATATCAGGTCAATAGCCAAGGCATCAGAGACTTTGTGGATGCCCAAACCGACCGCACCTTCAGTGTGCCTGACGATGCGCTAAACTGCACTTCTTCCGCTGTTGTCAAACAAGGCAAACCAGATACCATCTATATTACCACCGACCCGAAGACCGGTGAGTTTGCAGCCATGGTGCCACCTCTTGATTACAATGTAGAGAGCATCGGTGTCATGAATAGCACAATTAAATGGACTACAAGGGAACCACTGAATGCTAAAAACACCAATGCACTCAATACCGACTCTATAGAAATAAACGGAAAGTATGAGTATTTCAAATATGTGGCATCCATCAAGAAATGCTATCATAGCACCCCGAAACTGAGCATCACCCAGGTGGGAGCAAAAGTGCCTGGTGCATTTGGAGAGCATCTGATTGGAATAACCGCCGACAATGGCGACAAGGTTGACGTATTACCTTACGACACTCTCAAGACTGAATACGACTCAATACCTACGAAAGAACTGAAGTTCTATTCATTCTCATACCCGATATTCAGACAGAATGGTCGCTATAAGTTCAAGATCAAACTATTTGAGGAGTATGTAAACAATGATATCGAGTGTCCAGACCCAGAAAACCGCACCACCATAGTGCCCATGGAGGGGACCAACATATCCTTTACCAACAAACTTGGCTCCGGCACTTCATTTAAAATAGGTGGAGACAGCGATGGAGAGATCGACAATTGTGCACCATCGGATGTCGAACTCGACGAGAAGGGAGAAGGCTATTATGAATGGACAGCTGGTTTGCCTAACATCAACGGCAATTATACCTTGGAGATGTCAGCATCATACGGAATAGACAACACAACATACGCATGGCCAAGTTCGTCAACAGCATTCAAAGGCATCGTGCTCGGCGAACTGCCCAGCGGCAACAATTTCGTAACTGGTGGTCCCGACGAAGTGTCAATGATACTCCGCGACCCTGCAGGCTCTGGTTCAAATGCGTATATCGAGCAAGGACAGAGTTTTACATCTACCAAGACCCGTGGAGGTGTCTTATACTCAGGCACAGGTATTAAGCATAATAGGTCTACTGGTCTTACCACTACCGTCATCACCGGTGTGGCAACAGGCGCACTGGTAGCCTCTACAGTGGAAACAGAAATTTCGATTGAATCATCGTTTGGTCTCAACATCAGCGAAGAGGTCACCATGAACAATACCAGCACCCGCACCGTGACCACCACCAAGCGCATCTCAACCAGCGACTCTCCAGACTATGTGGGCTCCGTTGGCGACGTGTTCATCGGCAATGCCACCAACTATGTGTTTGGCAAAAATCGACAAATAGGCATCTTCGCTGCCAACAAAGACAGCAAGCCTGCGTTGAAGAAGGAAGAAATCATGAGCGTGGGTTCAACCTTCGGCACTGAGTTTGCCTATACCCAGAACTATGTGGAAGAGGTGCTCATACCTAACTTCCAGATGTTGCGAAACTCTTGCATCAAATACGTTACTCCGGCTCAATACAGCAACTGGAAACAATTCCAGAAACAAGACTCCTTGGTATATATCTCATGCGTTGACACTCTGAGCGATAAGTTCGGTTCCAACAACTGGGATACCTCTGTATGGGGTGCTGAGGCCAAGCCCAAGGGCTCACTGGAGGGACCGTCTTACAAGATAGTGCTTCCGAAATGTGCATACGCCTCAGATGACACTTTAAAGAGTGACTATAATGCCACCGACACCATTGCCTGGTTCAACGCACAAATCTGTGCTTGGGAACAGGTTTTGGCCAGCAACGAGGAAGCCAAGGTGAAAGCCATAGAGAACCGCACTAAATACCTGCGCGAAAACTTCTCATTCGACTCGGGTAGCAGTATCTCGTCGTCCACCACAACCACTGCCTCCAAGGATTTCACCGTGTCGAGCAACACCACCATCGCTGCCGTCTTAGGTCTGATGGGAGGAGTTACCGTCAATGACTGCGGTTGGACTCTGGGGATAGAAAATGAGACGAGCACATCAGTATTGACCGAAGACGGTGAAACTAAGGAAAACAGCATGGAGGTAGGTTTCAACCTCATGGAGAGCGGATTCAACGATGCATTGTCTGTAGACGTGCTCAATGCTCCCGACGGTTTCGGTCCTATCTTCTATACCCGCGCTGGACAAACCAGTTGCCCGTATGAGGATGAGGTGGTAACCAAATACTACCGTCCAGGATATACCATCCAGCAGAAGACTCAGAAGATTGAGGATCCAAAGATCTATACTGAAGGCGGTAGCATCAAGACCAACGTACCAAGCGGCAAGGCTGCTGTGTTTACCATCAAACTCGTCAACAACAGCGAGACAAGCGAAGACTGCTGGTTTAACCTCAACGTGATTGACAAATTCAATCCAAACGGTGCCGCCGTTACCATGGACGGCAAGAGCATAACCGACGGACGCACTATCTTCGTGCCAGCCGGTGAAGAACTCTTTAAGACCGTGCTCGTGAGCCAGACCAATCCTAATGTATATGATTATAATGACCTGAGGATACGTATCTCCAGCACCTGCCAGCCCGACAATACGGGTATCTTCCCCGAGATTGCTGACACCGTGTCTATCAGTGTTTCGTTTGCCCAAACAGGCAGCGATGTAACTCTCACGGCTCAGGAAACAGCCCTCAACACCTCGGTAGGCTCAACGCTAAATGTAACCATCTCTGACTTCGACCGCAACTCTGAAGCTTTCAAGGGCATTCGTCTGCAAGTTCAACAGGAGGGCGACCCAAGATGGACCACATGCAAGGAATGGGTTAAAGAAAATGCTACAGGCTCCCAGACTCTTTTGCCCTCTGGCAATATTGAGTACTCTCTCGATATGAGCGACAAGGTATTTTATCCCGATGGTCAGTGGAATGTGCGCGCCGTGACAGTAAACCTATTCGGCAGCGAGGTATTGAACCCATCTGAGGTTATCACATTCTATAAGGACATGGTAGTGCCGCAGCTCATCAGCAATCCAAGTCCTGCCAACGGTGTGCTCACTGCTGATGGAGAAATCTCTGTCAACTTCAATGAGGACATACGCTACGGAGCACTCACAGATGTAAACAACTTCCTGGTTACAGGCCAGCTCAACGATGGTTCCGTGGCTCATGATGTGGCCCTCAACCTCAACGGCGGCGAAGGTGCCAAGACCAATGCGGGCATCAACCTCGACAACCGCTCGTTTGCTGTCAACATGTGGGTTAGATACAGCAATGCTGGCGAACTCTTCGCCCACGGTACCTCTGCAAACAATATGAAGGTGGCTGTAAACAGCGAAAACAAACTGGTGGTTACCATCGGCAACAACAGTTATGTCAGCGACAATGCTCTGCAGAAAAACAAGTGGCAATTCCTCAGTTTCAGTTATGATGCCACCAAACAGACCTTCTCTTCAAACTATGCTTACGATGCCGCATCGGTAGTTCTCTTCAACGATAAGAACGTGGGTGAATATACGGGCACGGGCTCTATTACTCTGGGCAAGGGCCTTACAGGTCAGATACACGAGGTGACACTCTGGGACAATGCACGCCAATGGAGTGTGGCACAAGGCGAGATGTATGACAAGAAGAGCCGTTACACCAGTGGACTCATGGGATACTGGAGCCTCGATGAGGGTCATGGCAACACCGCCACCGACCAGGCACGCAGCCGCACTCTCACCCTGCCATCCTCAACGGCATGGTATATAGAGGCAACCAACTATGTGATGCCTCTCAACGGCGAGAAGATCTTGCAAGCAAAAGGCTCTACATTGAACATTGGCGACAGCGAGAGCTATACCACCGAATTGTGGTTCCGTGCTGACAACAGCCAGAATGGCAAGGCCAGCATCTTCGGAATAAGCAAATGTGATGCCCTCGACTTCCATCTCAACGAAAACGGACACCTCATACTGAGGTCTCTCGGCAATGACTATACAGTGGCTACCACCGACTACCGCGACAATCAGTGGCACCATCTGGCGCTCAATGTGCTGAAGAGTACGGCAGGAGCAGCCACAGTATACGTGGACGGCAAGGCCAAGAAGCAGCTTAACTCTTATGACCTGCCTGCCCTACAGGCTGGAAGCATCATCTTGGGCGGAGGCATCTACGACGATGGTAGCGGTGGCATATATTATGACCATCCATTCAAGGGCGCAATAGATGAGGTACGCATCTGGAAGGGACACCGCACATCAGATGTTATCCTCAACTCGATGTATAGCCGCATAAGCAAAAATGAAAAAGGTCTGGCTGCCTACTATCCGTTTGAGAATATTGCTACCGATGAAGGTGGTTTCCTTACCGTGGCACCTACCTACGAAGACATGAGCCCCAACATGGGAGGCAGCATGATTTCTTTGTATGGAGGCGGCATTCCCGACCTTACTAACACCGACTGCCCGCCTCTCAAGGCTGCGCCAAAGATGCAGAATGTGGGCTTCAACTTCACTGCCAATGAGCGCAAGATTCTCATTCACCTCACCGAGCTACCTCAGCGCATAGAGGGTTGCACCATACATGTAAAGGTGCGCGAAGTGAGCGATGCTCATCAGAACAAGTGCAATGATATCTCTTGGGATGTATTCGTACGCCAGAACCAACTGCTGTGGCAGGAGTCTGAGGTGACAGCCATCAAGCATGGCAGCGAAAGTGTTTCTTTCGAGGCTACCATTACCAACAATGGTGGCTCCACAGAGATATGGAGCATCAGCGGCATGCCTGATTGGCTCAGCGTGAGCACAGCATCGGGCTCTCTGCCTGCCATATCAGAGCGCAAACTCAAGTTCACCGTTGATCCTGGTCTTACCATCGGCACCCACGAGGCTGTATTGCAACTCACTGGTTCACTCGGCATATCAGAACCTCTCGTGGTTAGGGTTACCAGCACAAGTCAGGTTCCAGGATGGAGCGTAGATCCCGCCGACTATGAGTTCTCTATGAACATCAACGGACAACTCAAGGTGAAAGACGCCATCTCTCAGGATGAAAATGATATCGTGGCAGCATTCCGCGGCGACCGCTGCGTTGGCGTGGCAAACCCAACCTACTATCCTCGCTACGATGCCTACTATGTTCTGATGAACGTATATGGCAATGGTGAAGACCAGAACCAACCTCTCACCTATAAGGTATTCGACGCAAGCACGGGCAATATCTATCCTGTGGTAACGGCTTCCATATCAGATGCTCTCACCTTCAATGCCGACAAGGTGATAGGCACCATGAGCGCGCCAAACGTCTGGACTACCTCCGACGAGATAGAGCAGGTTATGAACCTCAACAAGGGATGGCAGTGGGTAAGCTTATATGTAGACCCAGTGAAGAGTGGAGTTGACGATGTCTTCGGTCCTGTGGCCGACCACCTCTCGTTTATAGTAAGCGAAAATGCGCAGTGGACTCCTACCAGCACCACACTCTCTAATATCTACAGCGGCAAGATGTATAAGACCAGACTCAACGGTGCCGACACGCTCAATGTTGTAGGCATGCCTCTAAACATCAGCACCACAGCAGTCAACATCAACCCACAGTGGAACTGGATTGGCTATCTCACCAGCGGATATATCTCTCTCAATGAGGCCTTTGCCGACCTCGAGCCTCAGGATGGCGACGTGGTGAAGAGCCAGACTGCCTTTGCCACTTGGAACCAGACCGAGTGGGTTGGTACCCTCGGTGCTATGACAGCCGGACAGGGTTATGAGTACTTCTCATCCCGCGCCGCATCTAAGTCGTTCCACTATCCTAATGCATCGTCTTCGGCCAATGCTCCTGCCATTGCCACCACCGGCAACGGGACAGCATCTACAGAGCAGGATGAACAGATGGAGGAGATAAGCGCTGGCCACATGGGTAACATGAGCGTGATTGCCACCGTGCTCGACTTCAACGGCAACGAGCGCAACGATGTGGAGATACGCGTTATGGATGCTGATAATGCCCTGCGCTCGGTAAGTCTCAACCCAGTGGCCAACCGTCATTTCGTCACCATCTCTGGCGATGACAACGGCGCAGCACTGAGATTCATGGTTACCATAGACGGCATGGACTATATGGTGCCTGGCGTGATGTTCTATACAGACAATGCCATCATAGGCACTCTCGATCAGCCACTCGTCATTGACCTCAGTTCACCAACAGGTATCGGCAATATCTCTGCCGACAATGATGACAACGAGAAAGTCTATAACCTTGGCGGACAGCGACTCGACCGCAACGCTCGCCGACAAGTAATCATCAGAGGTCATAAGAAAATGGTTGTGAAATAATAAAAATGTGATTATTATATGCGAACATTAATGTTGGCTCTTACAATGCTCTGTGCGGCGGCTCCGCTGTCTGCACAGAGCATCCATGATCTCTATTCCACCAAAGAGGAGGCATGCACGGTAACTGATTCTTACAACTACCGCAATAGCAACGGCTACAACATGTATGGCCAAATTGGATGGGAGCGGGAAGTGGAATGGCGACCCATACAGTATCTTGACAGGTATGAACTGGAGCATCGCACCTATAGTGTCAACTCTTTTCTCTACTGTCAGGTGGTATTGGGCGACCGCGTGCTCGACGATTGCGAGATAGTGGCCATAGACAGCCGCAATCTCGTGGTTGGCAATCAATGCCCCGAACCTAAGCCACTCAAGGCTACCGTAGACGATGTGGCCATCATGGCCATCTTCGGCGAGACTCCTGGCGAAGAGATCAGGTTTAAGGTAGTGGTGGGTAGCGGTACAGCCGAAGACCCACTGATTGAATACTGGGCCGAAGAGACCCACTCCTTCGTGCCCAATGGCACCACTGGTCTGCTCGATATCGACAACGATGGCAGATTAGACACCTGGAGCCCCGTAGTGCTACATCTTAACCCTTATGACATAGCCACAATCTCATCATTGGGTTACGCAACCTTTTCGCCTCGTAGCCGTGTTACCATACCCGCAGAGGTTGACGTGTTTACAGTTGCTATTGACGAAGCCCATGGTCGCGCGGTATTGCATCCCCTGCCCACGGGCACAGTATTGGCTCCTGGCACGGGCTATGTTATCAGGGCTGAAGAGGGCTCCTATTCCTTCCCCGTGACAGGCAATGCCATAGATGCAATAGGCGACAATGCCTTGCAGGTGTCAGATGGCACACTGTTGGTGGGCGAATCAGACTTAATCTATGCATTAGGAAAGCGTTCGGATGGCGTGGTGGGATTCATGCGGGTGAACGTAGGTGTGCTCATACCTAAGGGTAAAGCATACTTACGATTGTCGGCAGGGTCGAAGATCTCATTCCTTGGCATTTATGATGAAGACCCGACAACCATAGCCTCACCGCATGCAGACAAGTCTGATAATGCTTATTATTCACTGCAGGGTGTCAAAACAGCCACTCCCTCCAAGGGACTGTATATCGTCAAGGGTAAGAAAGTGATCATTAGCCATTAACTCATTGAAGAATATGAAGAAAGCATATATTAAACCCACCGTTGAACTGCTAAAGGTAGCGGTCACTTCTCTTGTCATTGCATCATACGGCGATAATATAAGCGATGAAATGTTAGAGACTCCCGGTGAAATACTTAGTAAGGATTACAAAGGCCATGACGTATGGGATGACCCATACTATTGATATATCCATTACGTATCTCATTCATTGTAGGGTAATCAATACCCACCGATTTCTCTTTGAGAGGGTGTGCCGAATTATTTCGGCACACCCACATTTTATAAATAAGGTTTAGATTTCTATCCAGAATGTGGAGCCCTGGCCCAACACGCTGTCTACACCTATGCGACCACCCATCTGGGTGATTATCTCACGGCATATCTGGAGGCCAAGCCCCGTGCCCTGCACAAAAGGATTGAGTTTGACAAAACGTTCAAAGATGACTTCTTGCTTGTCGTCAGGTATGCCAATGCCCGTGTCTTCAACATACAAGCGCACATGTCCATCTGTCAATTTTCTGCAACCAATGGTGATGTGACCCTTATGTGTAAACTTGGTGGCATTGGTGGTGAAATTAAACAATATCTGACGCAAACGACGCTCATCAGAGTATAGCACATAACCTCCCTCGGGTATATCAAGGCGCAATTCTACTTCTGGCGACAGGCGCATACGCACACTTGCCATCACCTCACGGGCTATCTCCTCAATATTGAACTCTTCTAACGAAAACTCCAGACTACCCGACTCAAGGCGCGCAAGATCTAGTATATCAGATACCAGTTGCAGCAATAGTTCATTATTTATTTTGATGCTTTTCACCACATCTGCCCTATCCTCAGGCGACAGGTCTTCAGATATGAGCAGGTCTGAGAATCCCACAATGGCATTGAGTGGAGTGCGTATCTCATGACTCATATTGGCAATGAATGCCGTTTTCATCTTGTCGGCAGCCTCTGCCCTCTCCTTGGCCTTTCGCAGTGTCTGCTCCATCTCGATATCGTCATTGATATTTTGTGTGAGCGTGCTGATCTCAATGATACCGTTTTGTGGCTCATAGCGTGTCACCATGCTGTAAACCTGTAGGGTGTCGTAGTCGTCGTCGAACTCATGCTTTACTCTGATGCGGCGGCGAAACTTCAGGTCATAGCGTCCTTTGAGCACCTCCTTGCGGTATTTCTCTGATGCGGCCACATCATCAGGATGTATATTCACGAGAAAGTCAGGCACGCTGGTATCCTTTTCGTCATAATCGAGATTATTGTTTAGATACCACTGTCTTGTTGCAAATCCCGTGCCATCCATGATATTGAAACGGGAGTATCCCAAGCGTGCGAAATTAGCCGTTATGTCCATCAATTCATTCAGATGTCGTGCTTTTTCCTCGTTGGCCTTGTCGATGATATGTCGGCGGAAGAGCATTATGAGATTGGCAATATTGCCTACTTTCTCAATGTCGTCTTCTGTCCAATGATATGCTCTATCTGTGATGTCTATACCCAGAAATCCTCTGTCGATATCCGATATATAGAAAGGCACGGCCAGATGCGAACGCACGCCGAGAGTTTCGAGCAACAGCCTTATGCTATTGTCTTTAGGCATCATGGTTACATCATCAACAACCAGGCTCTCGTTGGCGTCTAACTTGTCATACCACCATGGATTGGTTTTGAAATCATCATTCTTATTAGCCATACACGACGGCACATTGGGTGCTGTAACCTCAAACACGCATTGCTGATAGCCAGGTCGCTCCATAATCTTGCTCATTACCACCACACGCCCAGCACTATAGCATCTGAGCGTATCGGTTAAGATATCTCTGAAGGCCTCATCTATGCTCTCAGTAGAAATGATCTTGCGTATGACATCAGAGAGAAACCGTTGGCTTGATTTGTTGATGGAGTCATGTTTCATAAATAATTAACTATTCGTAGCCGCCGAAACCGCCCTCACCCTCTGAGTCGGCATCGGTTTCGTTTCTTTTCTTGGCTTTCGGCTTTTGGTTCATATTTCCGAAATTCCATGTAAGGCTAATATTACCGCGTGACGGATGCCAGTTTTCCTGATATCTCGCAAAGGAGTCATCGCTTGTATAGGTCTGTCTCTTGCGTGTACTGAACACATCGCGCCAGTTTACGGTAAGGGCGAATTTCTTGTTGAGGAATGACTTGCGCAGTCCGAAGTCCATGCTTGCATTTGAGCGCTGGTATCCCTGCGCCACCACGCTGCGCGAGCGGTAGTTGCCCGTGAGTTGCACAGATATATCGTATGGCAGTATTATTCCTGCCAGTATTCGTGCATCCCATGAGAAGGTCTCTCTGCCTGCCCCCGTCACATCATTTCCGAGGATGTGATATGTAAAACCATCCAGCTTATAATAATATGCGTTGAGTGTTGTGGTCAAGTCGAGCACTCTCCATAACTTATCCTTGAGAATGAGTTCTGCTCCTGCCCTTTGGCTTTTGGCCACATTTTTGTTAGTCTGATACATCACGCCTCCATCATTGTATGTAACCCTTTGTATCACATCGGTTGTAGGACGGTAATATGTACCGAAACTCAGCGTATGGTTGTCCCAGGTTTTCATATAGTTGAGTCCAAAGGAGTGCGTATACTCTGGTGTCAATTCGGGGTTACCGAAGGAAATCATGGTAGCATCGCGGGTGTTCTTGAAGCTGTTTAGTTCTCCTCCCCATGGGCGTCGCAGGCGGCGTGTATAGTTGAGTTGCACTTGCGATGTCTGTGTGATATTATAATTGACGAAAAGGCTTGGAAAGAGTTGGAAGAAATCCTTTTTGAATGGCTGGTCGGGAGTGGCCAGTCCATGATCTTGGTCATAGTCATAACTTTTGGTGTTGACCTGCCAGTATTCGCCTCGCAGACCTGCCATCACGCCCCAGTTGCCGAGTTTGGCATTCAGAGTGAGATAGGCGGCATGCACGTCTATATCATATATAAATCGGTTATAATATGTTTTGTCTTCAGCGGCATTGTCTCCATTCCAACTTGTATTGTCGGCAAACGACATTTGTGGTGTGTTTTCATGCGAGAACCTGCCATCGTATCCTGCCTCGAGTTTTAGCGATTCCGATAATTTGTTTTCATAGTCCACCTTTGCTTCCCATGAGCGATTGTTTATGAACATAGGCATATACTGATATGAATAGGTGGTGGGCAGCGGTTGGTCGAAAAATTCCGTTGAGTCGCGGTAGTAGTTGTTCATGTCGCTTTTCCACTTGTCAAAAGAGACATTGAAATCTATTGAGTGACCTTCGCCGAACTTATGCGTATAGTCGGCCTCGGCATGATACATGTTCATGTCGCCATCGCCACGTGTGTCTCTATACATGGTGCGCGAGTCGCTCCCTGTGCCTATGGTGCCATAATGATATGGGGTGAGCGACTGGTCGTCTCTCTTGCCGTGCATCAGCATTCCCGATAGTGAGAGGTCGTCATTCTTGGTGGCATGCCATGTGAGTCCTGCCCGTGTAAAGAGGTTGCGCCCCTTATTGTCGCTCTCTGTCCTGTAGTTCTGATACTGGTTAGTATTGAAATATTCGGTCTGTCCCAATGAGTTATGGCCGCCCTTGCGCTTGCGATATCCGATATTGGCGTATGCATCCAGCACGCCACTCGAGTAGTTGATATTGCCGCTTCCGTTATAGCCCCCACGAGTGTTGACACCAGCGCGGAGCGAACCATAATAGCCAGCACTGCGGTCTCTCTTGAGTATGATGTTGATGATGCCGGCGCTACCTTCTGGACTATACTTTGCACTGGGATTATCTATTACCTCTATCTTTTCGATGCTCTCGGCAGGTATCTGCTGCAGTATCTCTCCTCGGTTGTCGGTGGTTAGTCCGCTGGCCTTTCCGTTTATCCATACCTCCACGCTGGTATTGCCGCGCAGCGACACCTCTCCTTCTGTAGACACCTCCACAGATGGGATATTCTCGAGCAGGTCGGAGGCTGTACCGCCTGCTGCTGCCAGCACCTGGTCTACGGTGAAGGTTTTGCGGTCTACTTCCAGTTTCATCTGCGAGCGCTGGCCTTTCACCTCTACTTCCTTTATCATGTGCTGGTCTTCAGTCAGATAGAGCAGCGAGAAAACTTCTTGCTTATGGTTTTGCGAGAGAGTGAAATTGCGCGACAGCGACTTATAACCCACAAATGAGATTCCAAGCACATACTTGCCGTATGGCAGTCCGCTTACATTGAAATTGCCATTTACATCGGTGATGGCTCCTTTCACGAGTTTTCCTGTTGCCGCATTAGACACGGTGACATTTACAAACTGCAGCGACTCGCTGCTCTGCTTGTCCAACACTTTTCCTTTTACTATTCCCTGTGCTTGTATGGCCATCACAGATGACAACCACAGCACGATACTGATAACTATTCTATTCATAACGTTATTTAGACGCACCAGCCAGCGATATGTTTAATTCGCCATATAAAATTATTGGTCTTGATGTTTGGTCATACATTAATATTCTATGATTAGTCCTCCATTGGGTTGTATTACCACCTTAAGCCATCCTTTCTTGTCTACTTTCTTTGTTGCCTTCCGGCCCTGCGGCCATATCTCGCCTTTCTTCAGTGGCTGGTCGTCGTATACAGTCACAGTCTTGCCGGCAAACATAGGCAGCGAGAGTTTCAGTTCCTTTGGTTCCTTCATGGCATTGATGCCTGCTACCACCCATCTCTCGCCATATCTTCTTGCCAGTACAACATATCTGCCAGGGTATCCGTCGATGAATTGGGTCTCATCGCATGCCGTAGGCACTGTCTTGAGCCATTCTATCTCCATGTCTGGAATATCTGTGAGATTGTTTGGTTGCATGGCTATACACTGCACCGATGTCTGGTTTGTTATGGCGCTTGCCATCTCGAGTATGTCGGAGGTATATCGGCGGTGTCTGCTTTTGTTGTTGCGCGACATATAGCGGTTCATGATGGTGCCGCCCCAGTCCATAGAAGCCACTGCATTTCTCACAAACGGGTGTATGGTGAGGTTGAAAGGCTGCGAGCGTGCGAAATCCTCGGTAAAGATCACGTTTTCTGATGCGAGCACAGCCTCTGAAGCCACAAAGTTGGGATACATCCTCTCCCACCCTCTTGGCAGCGTGCATCCATGGAAGATGACCTGCAGTCCATATTCATTTGCATCCGAGAGTATGTCTTCATAGAGTTGCATGGTGTGCTGCTTGTCGCCGCCAAAGAAGTCCACTTTTATTCCTTTCACTCCTATCTCCTTCATCCATGCCATCTCGCGGCGGCGGTTTACGCTGGTGTTCATACACTGTTTGGGAGTCTGCGGAGCATCGTTTTGATAACCGTTGCTGTTATACCAAAGCAGCAGCGACACTCCTTTCGACTGGGCATAGTTACTGAGTTCTGCCATGCGTTCGCGACCGATATTCGTGTCCCAGCATCCATCCACGAGGCAGTATTCATAACCCATGCTGGCAGCCACATCTATGAATGCCACCTGGTCTTTATAGTTGATGGAATTGTCTTGCCATACTATCCAGCTCCATGTATATCTGCCTGGTTTGTATTCTTCTGATGGTTCATATTGCGGTGTCACCACATCGTATGCTACGGTGGTTTCCACTATCGGTTTGAGGTTGTCGCCCACGGTGATGGTGCGCCATGGGGTATGGCCGGGCAATGGAATGCCGGCACTGGTGGAGCCCAATCCATTGGCTTCTCCCTGCATGGGAAATGCGATGGTATATCCATTGTTTCGGTCATAGTCAGAGAGATGGCACCCCACATAATTGCCTGCCGTGCCCGTTTCGTTTACCAGCACCCATCCATCGTTGCCAACATGGAAGAGACATGGAAAAGTGTAGCCCTGTCTGTATTGCGACACGGTGTCCATGGGAGCATCGGCAATGTATACCTCTTCGTAACTTGGTTTGGTGCGCATCCAACCCACCATTGCGTCCGACTGTGGACAGATAAATGTGGTTGTATGGTTGGGCAGTCTGAAGGCAGTAGCCTCGCCGGTTATATTCATGCAGGCAGTGTTGGCATATTGTGGAAATGAATATCTGAAAGCCACATCATTGTCAGCAATGCGAAAAGTTACGGTCATTTTTTTGCCCTCGCCATTTATGGTGCTCACATCGAGTTGTGTGGCATGATAGTTCACATGCGAGCATTTGGTGCCTCGCATGTCATACGACTCTGATATTTGTTGGGTGGCCGTATCAGCAATATTCATTTTTGTGGCGAAATCGCCTATGTTGCTCATCAGTCCGAGCCTCGACCTCATGACCATCTCCTTGCCATTGTAGTTTATGCTGTATGTTAGTATCTGTGCCGAGTCGCTCACGGTAAGGGCAAGAGCCCCGTTTGGTGACTTTATGGTCAGTTCTTTAGCCATAGTAGAAGTGCTGGCAGTCAGCAATGTCACTAATGCCAACATCATCTTTTTGCTTGTGACAATACTCAATTTCATTATTGCAAATTTATTGATACATTATTATTATTACTTGTATTTGCTTGAAATATGGTCTTCTAAACATGTTTATCACCATATATTCCATGCAAAATTAACTTTTTTATTTCATTTTTGCAAATGTATTGACTATTATTTGAAATAAATATTGTAACTTTGCACCTTGAAAGGTTTGCTCTGATAGTTCAATGGATAGAACAACTCTCTCCTAAAGAGTAGATCCGAGTTCGATTCTCGGTCGGAGTACAACTTGATTCCCACTCATTTCCCCACTCATTTCCCCACTCATTCTCCCAATCATTCTCCCAATCATTTCCCCACTCATTATCCCACTTTACATTCCTTCATTTCATGTATTAGGTATTCAAGTTTCTCAAGCGTTCACTTGTAGCTGACAAGCGTTTAAGGAGCGGGCTGAAGGCCCAGCAAGCGCATAGCCCAGGGCATCGCCCTGGGTAGATTAGCCACCGCTATTGCGCCCTGAAAGGGCAAAAGCGTCTCTATAAACGCTTGCACGATAATGCTTTTGCCCCTTCAGGGCGCACTTCATCGCTTCATCATACCCAGGGCGATGCCCTGGGCTATGTGCTCGTTGCCCCTTCGGGGCGTGCCTTGAACGCTTGCGCTTATTCTCTGATTCAACTTACGAAACTTGTATTAGGTACTTAACCATGTACCTAAGTTTTTCGTTTATGATCGCTGCTTTTATTTTGTCTCATTGCCTGCTGATATTTCCACAAAACAGGCATTTGTTTTATGTTCCGCACTGCGGAACATATATTCCGCAGTGGTGAACATATATTCAGCAGTGGCGAACATATATTCAGCAGTGCGGAATATAAACCAAACACCGTATATAGTAAAATTAAACAGGGTATTATGCAAATATATAAACGTCTGTTTCATACATTTACAACTATTAAATATATAGCGTCTCATTAGCTATTAAAACTCTCTAACGCAGCGTGCGCTTACAAAATACATATAAAAAAAATAGAGCCCCACCTGCTCACGCAGGCAAGGCTCAGCAAACTTCAAACAACCAAAAAAAGAAATAGATTGTCTGCGTATCGATTTAGGTGGGTACTATAAATTCCCACCTTTATTGTTATTATCTAATAAACAACATCTCCCTGTATTTGGGCAATGTCCAGAGGTCGTCCTCAACGATGAGTTCGAGTTTGTCGATATTATACCTTATCACATCCATCTTTGGAGCCACTGTGTCGTGGTAAGCGATGGCTTTAGCATGCTCGTCCTCAATCTTGTTGGCCACCTTGCGAGCGTTTACGAGTTCCTCTACACCAGTCTCGATAATCTGTGTGCGCTCTGCTATCTCCTCGATAATCTTGAGGTTGCGCTCAGATAGTTTGTCGGCCTTATCGGCAGGGAACACGTTTCTCATGTTCTGCACATTCTTGAGCAGCATGGTCTGGTAGTGTGTGGCCACAGGGATGATATGGTTCATGGCCAAATCGCCAAACACTCGTGCTTCTATCTGTATCTTCTTGGTATATGTCTCCCATTTAACCTCATTGCGTGCCTCGAGCTCTTTGCGCGACATGATATTGAGGCTTTCAAACATCTTGACACTGCTTTCGTCGAGATAGCGTTCGAAGATTACAGGGCAACTGGTCTCGCAGTCCAATCCGCGTCGTGCAGCCTCCTCTTTCCATTCGTCGCTATATCCGTTGCCGTCAAAGCGTATTGGCTTGCAGGTCTTGATATCCTCTCGTATCACGTCGATGATGGCGCTGGTGGTATCCTCTCCCTTGGCTATGAGGGCGTCTACCCTTGTCTTGAAATCTACGAGAGCCTCAGCCACTGCTGCATTGAGGGCTATCATGGCAGAAGCACAGTTAGCCTCGCTACCTACGGCTCTGAACTCAAACCTGTTGCCAGTAAATGCGAATGGGCTGGTACGGTTGCGGTCTGTATTGTCGATGAGCAATTCAGGTATTTCAGGTATATCCATCTTCAGTCCCTGTTTGCCTGCCATGCTGAAGAGTTCATCCTTGTCGGCCTTCTCTATATGGTCGAGGAGTTCGGTCAACTGCTTGCCGAGGAATGAGGAAATAATGGCTGGTGGAGCCTCGTTGGCACCGAGACGATGGGCATTTGTGGCGCTCATTATAGAAGCCTTGAGCAGTCCATTGTGTCTATAAACGCCCATGAGGGTCTCTACGATAAACACGACAAAGCGCAGGTTATCCTCGGGAGTCTTGCCAGGAGCATGAAGCAGCACTCCAGTATCTGTAGACAAACTCCAGTTGTTGTGCTTGCCGCTACCATTGATGCCTGCAAATGGTTTCTCGTGCAGGAGCACCCTAAATCCGTGCATACGTGCCACCTTCTTCATCAGCGACATGAGCAGCATGTTATGGTCAACAGCCAGGTTGGTCTCCTCAAAGATTGGAGCCACCTCAAACTGGTTTGGAGCCACCTCGTTATGCCTTGTCTTGCAGGGGATACCCAGTTCGAGAGCTTTTGTCTCAAGGTCTTTCATGAAAGCCTGCACTCTGTCGGGGATAGTGCCGAAATAGTGGTCTTCCATCTGCTGGTTTTTGGCAGAGTCGTGTCCCATCAGCGTGCGTCCAGTGAGCAGCAGGTCAGGGCGTGCAGAATAGAGTCCCTCGTCAACGAGGAAATACTCTTGCTCCCATCCGAGATTGCTTGTAACCTTCTTTACCTCTGGATAGAAATAGTGGCAAACCTCTGTGGCGGCATTGTTTACTGCTCTCAGTGTGCGCAGCAATGGAGCTTTATAGTCGAGGGCCTCACCAGTATAAGAGATAAAGATGGTAGGTATACAGAGTGCATCGTCGATGATAAACACTGGAGATGTAGGATCCCAAGCTGAATAGCCACGTGCCTCAAATGTGTTGCGAATACCGCCAGAAGGGAATGAAGAAGCATCGGGCTCCTGCTGTACAAGCAGTTTGCCTGAAAATTCCTCTACCATACCACCTTTGAAGTCATGCTCGATAAAAGAGTCGTGCTTTTCGGCAGTACCTTCGGTGAGTGGCTGAAACCAGTGTGTATAATGGGTAACACCATTTTCTACAGCCCACTGCTTTATGCCTGCAGCCACAGCATCAGCGATAGAACGGTCCAGACGTGTACCATTGTCTATCACGTCGATGAGTTTATCATACACATCCTTAGGCAGATACTTATACATCTTCTCTCTGTTGAAGACATACTTGCCGAAATACTCATAAGGACGCTCGGCAGGACTTTTCACATCCAGAGGTTTCTTTTTGAAAGCCTCGGCTACAACCTGAAATCTTAAGTTTGTCATGTTTAAAAGTTTACTGTTGTTTATATTATTTTTTATTCTCTCTTTTTATGGTATTAAGGTCATGCCCACCACGAAATAAGTATCTTCGGTGTGTGGGTTGGCAACCACCTGTGTAAACACGGGCAACGAGAATGATGGAGTAATCTTCAGTTCCTTTGAAGCCTTTAGGGCCACATTTGTAACAGCGAATCCATCGCAGGCACCATAAACGCCCGCATCCTCAAAAGGCACTGCACCGAGAGTGGCGTTGAAGTCAATATCTGCCACCTTAAATGGTGCGTTGAGCTCAAAGTATGATGAATATTTTCTTTTGCCATCTGCTGCATAGTCGCTACCAGCAAAGTTTGTATACCACTGTACAGACACAGGACCGAAGTCATAGCCTACGTTTGCCTCAAATACATGTGCGGTGCGATGAGCGTTATACATAAAGTATTTATCTCCACCAGTAAAGAAATAGTCTGTTACTCCCAGATTGAAACCGCCCAGCGAGTAAGCGAGTGTAAGGTCAAACTCCTTGGGATAGGAGTCTACATCTTTTGGAGCAATCTCTGTGCTTCCCCATGCGGTGAGCGAGAGTCCTTTGTAAGCCACTCCGAGAGTTGGCTGCACGCTGGCCTCTCCGCACTTGGTACCACGCCAGATATACTGGTTGACCACATCGGCACTCACTGTTGCCTCCACCTTGTCTTGTGCCATCACATCCGTTGCCACTGCCATCACCACGGCAGCAAGACCAATCTTAATGAAATCCTTCATAACAAATCCTTTCTTTTATAAAACGAGTTTTTTTAAATAAAATTGTGTTGTGCTGTTATTATCTTCGTCGTGTTGTGTCTTTTTGTACTGTTTGCATGCCGTTTGCATGCCGTTTGCATCTTGTCTTATTGCCAATTCTTGAGTCTCTTATAGCCAATTCTTGAGTCTCTCCATGGCTTCCATGCATTGCTCGTGCTCGCCAAAGGCGGTGAGTCGGGCATATCCCTCGCCGCTGGGTCCGAATCCCACTCCTGGTGTGCACACCACATGTGCCTCATAGAGCATACGGTCGAAAAATTTCCAACTTGGCATTCCATCGGGTGTTTTGATCCATATATATGGTGCATTTTCTCCTCCAAACACTTCAAATCCCAACTTGATCAATGTCTGTCTCATGAGGGTTGCATTATCCATATAGTATTTGATGGTTTCCTTTACCTGCTTTTTGCCTTCGGGTGTATAGATAGCCTCTGCGGCTCTCTGGCTTATATAGCTGGTACCGTTGAACTTAGTGCATTGTCTTCTGTTCCACAAGGGGTTGAGAGGCACTTTCTGCCCGTCAAGAGTGGTGGCCATGAGTTCCTTCGGCACAATGGTATAACCGCATCTTACACCTGTAAACCCAGCAGTTTTTGAGTAACTATGAAATTCTATTGCCACCTTGCGCGCCCCTTTTATTTCGTAGATAGAGTGCGGAATGTCGGGATCCTGTATATAAGCCTCGTATGCAGCGTCATAGAAGATGAGTGTATCATTCTTGATTGCATAGTTTACCCATTTCTTTAGTTCATCGCGGGTAATGACTGTGCCTGTGGGGTTGTTAGGATAGCAGAGATAGATGATGTCTACACGCTTTTCTGGCAGTTGCGGCACGAAATTATTCTCTGCATTGCATGGCATATATGTCACATTGCTCCATTTTCCGTCTTTGAGCACTCCTGCCCTTCCTATCATGACGTTAGAATCTATATATACGGGATAGATAGGGTCTGTCACGCCTATACTGTTGTCCCATCTCACCAGTTCCTGAATATTTCCTGTATCGCTCTTAGCACCATCGTTGATGAATATCTCGTTTGGGTCGAGATGTATGCCTCTTGGCAGGAAATCATTCTTGATGATTGCCTCTCTGAGGAAGTCATAACCATGCTCAGGACCATATCCGCGGAATGTTGCTGTGGTAGCCATCTCGTCCACGGCCTTGTGCATAGCCTCGATGACAGCCGGACAGAGAGGTCTGGTCACATCGCCTATTCCGAGGCTTATCACCTTGTCTCTGGGGTGAGAAACCCTGAATGCGTTCACCTTTTTTGCAATATCTGCAAATAGGTAGTTGTTGGGCAACTTTAGGAAATGTTCGTTTACTAATGCCATATTATTAATATCTTTATAATTGGTTATTGAAGTTTGTCTCGCTATTCGTCCAGTACTATCTCTCCGTCGCAGACGAAGGCAGCCGGTCCTGTCATCATCACATGATTTGTGTGTTCATCCCACCGTATGTCGAGGTTGCCACCATCCATGACTATGGTCCAATGTCGTCCTCCTCGGTGGGTTACAGCAGCAGCCACAGCTGTGGCACAGGCACCTGTGCCGCAAGCCATGGTTATACCGCTTCCTCTCTCCCAGACTCTTGTTCGCAATGTGTGATCATCCGTTTGGTGTGCAAATTCTATGTTGCATCTCTCGGGAAATGCCGGATGACACTCGAGTGCAGCCCCCCATTTAGCTATGTCTATGGTCTCTGCTTCGTTGGTAAAGATCACGAAATGTGGGTTGCCCATCGACACAAATGTTCCCTCAAACAATCTTCCGTCTACGGTAAGCTGGACTATATGGTCAGCGCTGGGTGCTACTATCTGTTTATAGTTTTCAAGTGATGGTGCCAGCATGTCTACCGTGACGCTTTCTACCTTATTAATACTATTGATATGGAGTTTGAGCACTTTCACTCCCGACAGTGTGAGCAGTCTGATCTCTGTCTTGTCAGTCAATCCGCGCTCATACAGATATTTTCCTATGCATCTTGAAGCATTGCCACACATCATTGCCTCGCTACCGTCGGCATTGAAGATACGCATGGAAAAATCAGCCTCTGCCACTTTGGAGCGGTCGATGAGCACCAGTCCGTCGCTGCCCACTCCCTTATGTCTGTCGCTCCATTTTATGGAGGCGGCCGAAGGGTCGGCAATCGGATATTTAGCTGTGTCTACGTATATGTAGTCGTTTCCAGCTCCGTGCATTTTGGTGAATCTAACTGTTTTTTCCATATTATTAATATGCAACAATGCGTTTATTTCTTGTAATCAATGTATTTTTGTCTATGCCATAGTGGGCATTTGTTTATTATGACGGTGCAAAGATACAGCGTTTTGCAAAAAGATGCAATATTTTTTCTCTGTTTTAATAGAAAAAACAATAGATAATTTCAAATCGTAAGCAAAGCAGAGTATATGAATTACAAATTGAAAGCAAAGATAGTCTCAACTGATAATATGTTAATCAATCCGAAAATCCATTGTCATTTTGCATGATAATCGTTTGATAATCTAACATAATGTAGTACTTTTGCAGTCGTAAACTTACATTTGGTTATTTTTACGACAGTTATGTGTAATTAATAATATAAGGAGAGAAGAAAAGATGAAAAAGATTGAAGCAATCATCCGCAAGACCAAGTTTGAGGATGTAAAAGAAGCGTTGCTCGCCGCCGACATTGAGTGGTTTTCATACTATGACGTGCGAGGCGAAGGAAAAATGCGCCAGGCGAGGATATACCGTGGCGTAATGTATGATACGAGTTGCATTGAGCGCATATTAATTAATGTGGTGGTACGCGACAAGAATATGGAGAAGACCGTGTCAGCCATACAGAAAGCCGCCTATACAGGCGAGATTGGCGATGGTAGAATCTTCGTCATCCCTATTGAAGACGCCATTCGCATACGCACCGCTGAGCGTGGCGACATAGCCCTTTACAATGCCGAGCAGGAGAAATAACGCTTCATTAGGATAACAAAACACAGAGACACACAAACACAAATTATCGAAACACAAACATTTCAGTATTATGAGCACATTATTATTAACTATAGACAAAACCGCCGATGTGGCGGTATCATTAGACACCGTATGGATGTTGCTTGCGGCCATGCTTGTATTTTTCATGCAACCAGGTTTTGCACTTTGCGAGGCTGGTTTTACACGCAGCAAGAATACCGCCAACATATTATTCAAGAACTTTGTTGATTTCATGGCCGGTTCTCTCTTTTTCTGGTTCTTGGGATTCGGATTCATGTTTGGCAGCGAGGGAGCGGGGTTTATTGGCATGCCTAACTTCGGCGACCTGAGTTTCTATTCTGGCGACCTGCCCGTAGAAGGATTTCTGATTTTCGAAACGGTGTTCTGCGCCACCGCCGCCACCATAGTGTCTGGTGCCATGGCCGAGCGCACCAAGTTCTCGATGTATTGCATCTATTCTATCATCATCTCACTAATCATCTATCCTGTAGAGGGTCACTGGACATGGGGTGGCGGATGGCTTTGCAATGATGCAGCCGACTCGTTTATGATGACCACGGTGGGTGCCACCTTCCATGACTTTGCAGGTTCGGCCATCGTACACTCCGTGGGTGGTGTGCTAGCTTTCATAGGTGCCATTTTCCTTGGTCCTCGCCTCGGCAAATACAGCAAAGATGGTAAGAGCCGCGCCATTCCTGGCCATAACTTATTGGCTGCAGCCCTCGGTGTTTTTATTCTGTGGTTTGGATGGTTTGGATTCAACCCAGGTTCTCAACTTGCCGCCTCTGGCGAGGTTAACCGCATAGCCATCTCTCATGTCTTCCTTACCACCAACCTGGCTGCCGCTGCTGGCGGTGCTGCCACAATGATTGTTACATGGTTAAAATACGGTAAACCCTCATTGTCTCTGACCCTCAATGGAGTGTTGGCAGGACTGGTAGGCATCACCGCTGGTTGCGATCTTGTTTCGCCCGTGGGTGCTGTAGTCATCGGTATCGTTTGCGGTGTAGTCTTGGTATTCTCCATTGAGTTCATAGACACCAAACTACATATCGACGACCCTGTGGGTGCCAGTTCTGTGCATGGCGTATGCGGCATCATCGGCACACTCATGACTGGTCTGCTGGCCATTGACTCTGGCGTTTTCTACGGACACGGCTTCAGTTTCTTCGGTGCACAGTGTCTCGGCATACTGGCCATCGACGCATGGGCTGCCATAACAGGCATCATCCTATTCTACTCAATCAAGAAGATTGGCGGTCTGCGTGTAGACAAGCGTATAGAAGAAGAGGGACTCGACATCTATGAGCATGGCGAGAGCTGCTACAACTGATAACAATTGTCAATAACATAAAAATCAAACAACCATGTGTGGAATAGTAGCAATTTTCAATGTAAAGGAGCAGACAGCCGAATGGCGTCAGAAGGCTCTCAGGATGAGTCAGAAAATACGTCACCGCGGTCCTGACTGGAGCGGCATCTATACTGGCGGCACAGCTATACTGGCTCACGAACGTCTTTCTATTGTTGATCCAGAGTCGGGGCGACAACCGCTCTATAGCCCCGACAACAAACAGGTGCTGGCCGTAAACGGAGAGATATACAACCATCAAGACATACGCCGCTGCTATGAGGGCAAATATCAGTTTCAGACGGGCAGCGACTGTGAGGTAATACTTGCCTTATACCGCGACAAGGGCATTGGTTTCCTTGAAGAACTCAGTGGCATCTTCGCCTTTGCGCTCTATGATGCAGATACCGACACCTTTCTCATAGCCCGCGACCCTATTGGAGTCATACCTCTATACATCGGCTATGACGACGATGGCACCGTATATGTGGCCAGCGAACTAAAGGCACTCGAGGGCAACTGTCAGCGATATGAGGTGTTTCTGCCTGGACATTATTACTCGAGCACTGAAGGCGAGATGAAACGCTACTATTCACGCGACTGGTTTGAATATGAAAATGTAAGAGACAATGATTCGAGCGTGGATGACATACGACGCTCCCTCATGGACGCAGTGAAGAGGCAACTCATGAGCGATGTGCCATACGGTGTGCTACTCTCTGGCGGTCTCGACTCGTCGGTAATCAGTGCCATTGCCGAGCGTTTCTCAGAGTCTCGTATTGAAGACAACGGCGAAACGAAGGCATGGTGGCCTCGACTGCATTCCTTTGCTGTGGGACTAAAGGGTGCCCCCGACCTGGCCAAGGCACGTCTCGTGGCAGACCATATAGGCACTGTGCACCACGAGATAAACTATACCATCCAGGAGGGACTGGATGCCATACGCGATGTTATTTACTATACCGAGACATACGATGTGACCACCGTGAGAGCCTCAACTCCCATGTATCTCCTGGCACGAGTAATCAAGAGCATGGGCATCAAGATGGTGCTCTCTGGCGAGGGTGCCGACGAGATCTTCGGTGGTTACCTCTATTTCCACAAAGCTCCCACCCCTCAGGCTTTCCATGAAGAAACCGTGAGGAAACTGTCTAAACTGTATCTCTATGACTGTCTGCGTGCCAACAAGAGTCTGTCGGCATGGGGTGTTGAGGGTCGTGTGCCATTCCTCGACAAAGAATTTCTCGATGTGGCCATGCGCACCAACCCCGCAGCCAAGATGTGCAAGGGCAAGGAGATAGAGAAGCGCATAGTGCGTGAGGCTTTTGCCGACATGCTTCCCGATGCAGTGGCGTGGCGTCAAAAAGAGCAGTTCAGCGATGGTGTAGGATATTCATGGATAGACACGCTTAAGAGCATTACCGCCGACATGGTAAGTGATGAGCAGATGGCTCATGCCGCTGAGCGGTTCCCCATCAACCCACCACGTAACAAGGAGGAGTATTACTATCGCACCATCTTTGCCGAACATTTCCCTTCAGACTCAGCAGCGCTCACGGTGCCCAGCGTGCCCAGCGTGGCATGCTCAACAGCCGAAGCACTGGCATGGGATGCCGCCTTTGCCAATGTAAATGAGCCAAGTGGCAGAGCCGTAACCGACGTGCATGAATAAGACAAATCAGAAGCTCTCGAGCCACGATTTGAGGTCGAGAAGCATCTCTATATGATAAGCGAATGTGTCGCGATATCCCCATCCATGACCTCCCGAAGGATAGACATGAAGAGAGGCAGGCACATCATGACGATAGCATTGGAGATAATAATTAGCCCCATTGGCAGGTACCACAGCATGGTCATCGTCGCTTAGCACTATGAACGCGCGTGGGGTGACACGGCTAACCTGAAGGTCATTACTATATTCAAGTTCCTTCTTCTTTTTGGCTTCCTTGCCGAGGAAATTGTCGTGAGAACCACGGTGAGTGACGGCAGGATCCATGCTAATGACAGGGTAGAAGAGAATCTGGAAATTGGGTGCTGCGTCGCCCTTGCTATGGGTAGCAATGGTAGAGGCAAGATGCCCACCTGCCGACGAACCCATAATGCCAATCTGGTCGGTCTTGAGATTCCAAGAGGCTGCCATGCTCCGAGTGAGGCGCATGGCAGCCTCTGCATCCTCTATAGGCACACGGCAGTCGCCATGAGGCATACGGTATTTGAGCACAATGGCCGCTATGCCCATCTTATTAAAGAAGTTAGCCCAGTTATGCCCCTCATGGTCCATGGCCAGATGAGAATAGCCTCCACCAGGGCAAATAATGACAGCACGCCCCGTGGCCACCTCCTTTTTTGGCAGGTATACCCACATGCGGGCGGTGTCGTTTGGATTTTTACTCACGGTGCGTGGACCCGATGGCCACAATTCGATTTTCAGTGGTTTTGCAGCATAGGCACTAACCACTGAAATTACTGCAAACAGCAAGATGATAGATAGTCTTCTCATAGATATTTTCAAATTTTCTTTCTTATTTCTTGCAAAGATAAATATTTTTTTGTAATATTGCAGCATTATAACAATAAAAAGACTTATGAATAAAGGATTATTAATAATTGCAGCCTTAGGAATGATGTCTATGAAGGCAGAATCCAAGGTAGTTTTGCCGCATATATTGAGCAACGGAATGGTGTTGCAACAACAGTCAAAAGCAAGAATCTGGGGATGGGATTCACCTGGCACCATAGTAAAAGTGAAAGCATCATGGAGCGATGACGAATATGAGGTGAAAACAGGTAGCGATGGCAAATGGCTCGTGGCTATCTCCACTCCGAAGGCATCATATGACAAGCACACCATAACCATCAACGATGGCGACGAAACAGTGATAAAGGATGTACTGAGCGGCGAGGTATGGGTATGCGCAGGACAGAGCAACATGGAAATGCCAGTGAAAGGATTTGGCAACTGCCCCGTAGACAATTATAACCAAGAGGTCATCAATGCCGCCGATGTCAAAGCGGTGAGAAGCGTGAAGATACCAAGCCGCATGGCCATGACACCACAAGAGGATGCACAGTGCGAATGGAAGGAATGCTCGCCTGCCACCGTAGGCGACTTCAGCGCCACAGGCTATTTCTTTGGCAAGACAGTGAGCAAGGCTCTCGGCATACCCGTGGGACTCATAGAAGCCAACAAGGGTGGCACAAGGGCAGAGAGTTGGCTCGACTATGACAACCTCAAGGCTTTGGGCGACGAACCCCTTGACACCATGAAAATAATAAGCAAGTTCAAACGCGACTACCACCGCCCACTCGTTTGGGGCAATGGCACCTTCCACCCTATCCTCAACTATACCGTGGCAGGCATCATATACTATCAGGGATGCTCTAATGTGGGCGACCCAGGAAACAAATACAGCGAAAGGCTTGCACTGCTGGTAAAACAATGGCGCAGAGACTTTAAACTTGGCGATATCCCCTTCTATTTCGTTGAGATAGCACCATACTACTATGACAATGTGAAAGGCACAGGTGGCGCACTGCTCAGAGAGCAGCAGATGAGGGCACAGCAGATAATACCAAACAGTGCACTGGTTTGCACCAACGACCTCGTTTATCCTTATGAAACCACACAGATACATCCAAGCCAGAAGCAGAGTGTGGGCGAGAGACTGGCATATAACGCACTCAACAAGACATACGGCATGAAACAGATAATCTGCGACTCACCAATATACAAGAGCATGACCATCAAGGGAGACACCGTATATGTTAAACTCGACAGACTGGAGGGAGCCATCAGCAGATATGAAGACATAGAGGGATTTGAAGTGGCTGGTGCCGACAAGGTGTTTCACAAAGCCAACGCCCGCTACTATTGGACCAAAGGCATCATCATAACATGCCCGAAGGTCAAAAACCCCGTGGCAGTGAGATACTGCTTCCGCAATTTCATGATCGGAAACGTTAAGAACATGGGCGGACTGCCACTCCATCCGTTCAGAACAGACAAATGGTGACGAGAATACAGAGAAATAAGTTTAAAACCTAAAAACAACTACTATTATGCATCCATTAGAGAAATTTATCTACTGCCCGATATGTGGCAGCAAGCACTTTGTAGTAGACACAGTGTCAAGCAAGAAATGCGAAGATTGCGGATTTATATTCTATATGAACCAGAGCACAGCCACAGCAGCATTCATATTAAACGAAAAAAACGAACTGCTTGTGGAACGCAGAGGCGTAGACCCTGGCAAGGGCACCCTCGACCTGCCTGGAGGATTCGTCAACCTCAACGAAACAGCCGAAGAAGGTCTGAAGCGAGAGATAGAAGAAGAAACAGGACTCAAGATATCATCTGTGGAATATATGTTTAACCTGCCAAACATATACCCTTACGGAGGAATAAACGTGCACACCCTCGACCTTTTCTACAGATGCCGCATAGAAGGCGACGTAACCCTAAAAGCTGGCGACGATGCCGCCGACTGCTTCTGGATGCCACTCTCTGAAATAAAAACAGAAGAGTTTGGACTTGACTCCATACGCGAGGCCGTGAGACGCTTTGTGGCAAGCAGACAGGTGTTCTTCTGATTATAGGTTGGTTCTAAAATTCCCACCTATAGTCAACGATAATAAAAGAACTTACATATATGGGCTCCGACATACATTATTTGTCAGAGCCCATATATATTAGGCCCATTTTTCTTAAAAAAACAAAAATCTCTACATATAATAAGGTGGAAGAAAAACTTTTGATTACTTTTGCACACCAAATAATAGATAAATAATCTGAGATATGCAAAAGAATCTGGTAATAGTCGAGTCACCTGCAAAGGCCAAGACTATAGAGAAATTTTTAGGGAAAGACTTTAAGGTCATGTCGAGTTATGGTCATATCCGCGACCTAAAAAAGCGCGAACTGAGCATCGACACCGACAACCTTCACCCAACATACGAAATTCCTGAAGAGAAGAAAAAACTTGTGGCAGAGCTCAAAAGCAACGCCAAGAAAGCAGACAAGATATGGCTCGCATCCGATGAAGACCGCGAAGGAGAGGCTATATCATGGCATCTGTGCGAAGTGCTCGGATTGGACGAACAGAAAACAAACCGCATAGTATTCCACGAGATAACCAAGCCAGCCATATTGGCTGCCATAGAAAACCCACGACATATCGACATGAACTTGGTGAATGCACAGCAAGCCAGACGTGTGCTCGACAGGCTTGTAGGATTCATGCTCTCACCGGTATTATGGCGCAAAGTGAAACCCGCCCTTTCAGCAGGACGCGTGCAGAGCGTGGCAGTGAGACTCATAGTGGAGCGAGAAAGGGAGATACAGTCTTTCAAGAGCGAACCCTATTATAAGGTGAGCGCAATATTCGGATATGACAACCCAGATGGCTCAGCCACCGAAGTAAAAGCCGAACTGCCACAGAAATTCACAAAACACGACGAAGTAATAGCATTCCTTGAAAAATGCAAAAATGCCAAGTTCATAGTGGATGCTGTAAGCAAAAAACCAATGAAGCGCACCCCAGCACCTCCTTTCACCACCTCTACTCTACAGCAGGAGGCCGCACGAAAACTGGGATTCACCGTTTCGCAAACCATGATGATGGCCCAAAGACTGTATGAAAACGGTCTCATCACATACATGCGTACCGACTCCGTAAACCTCTCATCACTTTGCATAGGCGCATGCAAGGAGGAGATCAAGAAGTTATGGGGCGAGGAATACAGCAAGGTAAGACAATACCACACCAACTCAAAAGGTGCCCAGGAGGCTCACGAGGCCATCAGACCTACTTATATGAACGCCACCACCATCGATGGCAACGTGCAGGAGAAGCGACTCTATGACTTGATATGGAAACGCACAGCAGCCAGCCAGATGGCCGATGCTGAAATAGAAAAGACTATCATCAATATCAATATCGTTACTCCAGACGGTATTCTCGACGACCAGTTCCAGGCCACAGGACAGATAGTCACCTTCGACGGTTTCCTCAAGGTTTACAACGAGTCGACAGACGACGAGAATGCCGACGATGACAGCCTGCTTCACACACTTCCCGACCTCAAGCAGGGCGACAGCCTCAACCGCAGAGAGATAGCCGCCACAGAACGATTTAGCCAGGGACCACTAAGATACTCAGAAGCAAGCCTCGTACATAAACTCGAAGAACTGGGCATTGGCAGACCTTCTACATACGCCCCCACCATCAGCACCATACAGCAGAGGGAGTATGTGAGGAAAGGCGACAAACCAGGAGAAGAAAGACGCTATACCGTAGACACTCTCAAGGGCATACAGATAAAGCAAACAATCAAAAAAGAGACGACTGGAAGCGAAAAAGGCAAACTGCTACCAAGCGATATAGGCATAGTGGTCAACGATTTCCTTATCGAATACTTCCCATCTATCATGGATTATAACTTCACGGCAAAGGTGGAGCAGCAGTTTGACGAGATTGCCGACGGCAACGAACAGTGGACCGACATGATGAGCGAGTTCTACAAAGAATTCAAACCTACCGTTGACAACACCATGAACGCACGCTCAGAGCATAAGGCCGGAGAAAAGTATCTGGGCAACGACCCAAAGAGCAACAAGCCGGTATACGTAAAGATAGGACGATTTGGGCCAGTGGTGCAGATTGGTTCTGCCGAAGACAAAGAAAAACCGCTGTTTGCACAGGTACCATCCGACAAAAGCCTTGAAACCATCACACTCGAGGAGGCTCTTGAACTGTTTAAACTGCCTCGCACACTCGGTTTGTTCGAAGACACAGAAGTAAGAGTGGGAGCCGGACGTTTCGGACCTTACATACTACATAACAAGAAATATGTGTCGCTGCCAAAGGGCGAAGACCCCATGACCATAACCCTCGACAAAGCAATACAACTTATCGAGAAGAATCGCACAGCAGAGAAACAAAAACATATCAAGACTTTTGAGGAAGACCCCGAACTGGAAGTGCTCAACGGCAGATACGGGCCATATATCGCTTATAAGGGCACCAACTACAGACTGCCTAAGTCATTGCACGATAAGGCTGCCGACCTGACCATCGAACAATGCATGGAAGTAATCAACTCCACTCCAACCAAAAAGTCAAAATGATACGCATCATCATCGTAGGATATATGGGCGCTGGCAAAACAACCGTGGGCAAAGCGCTCGCCAAAACGCTCGGACTCGAATTCTATGACCTCGACTGGTATATAGAGAGCAGAATGAGAAAAACGGTGTCTCAGATATTCGCAGAGAAGGGTGAGGAGGGATTCAGAAAAATCGAGCATAACATGCTGCATGAAGTGGCAGAATTTGAAAACGTGGTAATCAGTTGCGGAGGTGGCACACCTTGCTTCTATGACAATATGGATTACCTCAACCAGCAAGGGCAGGTGGTGTATCTCAAGGCATCCCCCCACGTGCTGCTCAAGCATCTCAAAATGGGCAAGACAGAAAGACCGCTCATCAAGGGTAAAAGCGAAGAAGAACTCCATGAATATATATGCCAGCAACTGCAGATAAGAGACCCATTCTACTCCAAAGCGCAATATACACTGAATGTGGACCTCATGGACAATTACGAGAAAATAAAAATATCTGTTAACAAGATCTTAGACCTACTAAACATCAGAAATGAAGAAATGGACCATTGAAGACTCTAAAGAACTGTATAACATCTGTGGATGGGGTACATCCTACTTTGGAGTAAACGAGCAAGGCAACGTGTATGCTACGCCATGCAAGGACAACGTGCAGATTGACTTGCGAGAAGTGATGGATGAACTGGCACTGAGGGATGTGGCCTCGCCGGTGTTGTTACGATTCCCCGACATCCTCGACAACAGAATAGAGAAAACGAGCAGTTGCTACCAAAAAGCGGCTCAGGAGTATAACTACAAAGGCGAAAACTTTATCATCTATCCTATAAAGGTCAACCAGATGCAACCCGTGGTGGAAGAAATCATCAGCCACGGAAAGAAATTCAACCTCGGACTGGAAGCGGGATCAAAACCCGAACTGCATGCCGTGATAGCAGTGCAATGCCAAAGCGACTCGCTCATCATCTGCAATGGATATAAAGACCAAAGTTATATCGAACTGGCCCTGCTCGCACAGAAAATGGGCAAAAGGATCTTCATTGTGGTTGAGAAACTGAATGAACTGGAAACCATTGCAAGAGTGGCAAAAAAACTTAATGTCAAACCAAACCTCGGCATTAGGATAAAACTCGCTTCGTCGGGTAGCGGCAAATGGGAAGATAGCGGCGGCGATGCCAGCAAGTTCGGACTCACCAGTAGCGAACTTCTCGAGGCACTCGAACTTCTCGACAAAAAAGGCATGCACGACTGCCTCAAACTCATCCATTTCCATATCGGCAGCCAGATAACAAAGATCAGACGCATACAGACAGCACTGAGAGAAGCCTCAATGTTCTATATCCAACTGCATAAGATGGGTTATGACGTCAACTTCGTTGACTGCGGAGGCGGTCTGGGCGTTGACTACGATGGCACAAGGTCGTCGAGCAGCGAAAGTTCTGTCAACTACTCCATACAGGAATATGTAAACGACTGTATCTATACCTTCGTAGATGCTGCCGACAAAAACGGACTGCCTCATCCAAACATCATAACAGAAAGCGGACGCTCACTCACTGCACACCACTCAGTGATGGTCATAGACGTGCTCGAAACAGCATCGCTGCCTGAAATGGAGGATGACTATGAACCCGCAGAAGATAGTCACCAACTGGTTAAAGACCTCTATGAGATATGGGATAACCTAACCCCAAGAAACATGCTTGAAGACTGGCACGATGCCGAACAAATCAGAGAAGAAGCCCTCGACCTCTTCAGCCATGGCCTCGTAGACCTCAAGACCAGGGCCGACATTGAACGTATGTACTGGAGCGTCTGCCATGAGATAAACATTCTGGCAAAGCATCTCAAGCATACCCCAGAGGAACTTATGAACCTCGACAAACTGCTTGCCGACAAGTATTTCTGCAATTTCTCACTCTTTCAGTCTCTCCCAGACTCATGGGCCATAGACCAACTCTTCCCCATAGTGCCGCTACAGAGACTAAACGAGAGACCCACACGCAGCGCCACCCTTCAGGATATCACCTGCGATAGCGATGGCAAGATAGCCAACTTTGTGACAAACAGAAACAACTCACATATCCTGCCTGTTCACTCGCTTAAGAAGAACGAGCCCTACTATCTCGGTGTCTTTCTCGTGGGAGCCTATCAGGAGATACTCGGAGATATGCATAACCTCTTCGGAGATACCACAGCCGTTCATATCAGCGTAAAAGACAACAAATACCATATAGACCAGGTGATAGACGGAGAAACAGTAGCAGAAGTGCTCGACTATGTGCAGTATGACCCGAAAAAACTGGTTAGACAATTGGAGATATGGGTGGCCAAGAGTGTCAAATCGGGCAAGATCTCTCTCGAAGAGGGAAAGGAATTCTTGTCTAACTACCGCTCAGGACTCTATGGATATACTTACTTGGAATAATAACCGGGAGCACATATCTTATGCTCCTATCATAACAAAGTATGAAAGAAACAATTACTGTAGTTAAAGTGGGTGGAGCCGTCGTGGAAGACGGCTCCCAATTGTATAATCTGCTCTCTGCATTCAAGGATATAAAGGGCAGAAAAGTATTAGTGCACGGGGGTGGCCGCAGCGCCACTGTCATAGCCTCCAAACTGGGCATCGAAAGCAAGATGGTAAACGGCAGACGCATCACCGACCAAGACATGCTCGAGGTGGTTACCATGGTTTATGGTGGCCTGGTCAACAAGAATGTGGTGGCCAAACTGCAATCCCTGGGAGTAAACGCCCTTGGTCTGACTGGTGCCGACATGAACGTGATGCTCTCTCATAAAAGACCTCTTAAGGATGGTGTTGACTTTGGATTTGTGGGCGATGTAGACCGTGCCGATAGTGATATCCTTCATAATATCATTGAGCAGGGCATCACTCCTGTAATGGCGCCGCTGACACACGATGGCCAGGGAAACATACTCAATACCAATGCCGACACCATAGCAGCAGAAACCGCCAAGGCCCTGGCAAAACATTACGATGTGACACTGATGTACTGCTTTGAGAAAAATGGCGTGCTTGCCAATGCCAACGATGACAACAGCGTCATTCCCGTGATCACCGCCAACGATTTCCATACCCTCGTAGACAATGGCACAATAGCCGGAGGCATGATACCCAAAATAGAAAACGCACTGGCTGCCATCAGACAGGGTGTGAAAAAAGTGGTGATAACAAACGCAAATGCCATCGACGGCAAACACGGAACCACAATCCTTGAAAAATAAATAAAAAAAATCATACTACACTGTAACTTTTATCCAAACCATTCGTCACCAATATAGAGAGGATGAAAAATTATAGTTTCCGCAACGATGTATTGCCGCTCAAGAACATACTCTTCCGGCTTGCCATGCGCATCACTCTCGATAGCGCAGAGGCAGAAGATGTCGTGCAGGAAACAATGATTAAAGTGTGGAACAAACGAGAAGACTGGCACAACATCGACTCTATGGAAGCGCTATGCATGACCATATGCCGCAACCTCGCCATCGATAAAACAAGGAGAATGGCAAACAACAACCAGTCGCTCGATGATGACTCTGGGCCTGAACATGCCGACAGGTCATACAATGCCAACCCCGAGGAGCAAACCATGCAGCACGACAGGCTGCAGATAGTAAGAGACCTCATCAACAAACTGCCTGAGAAGCAACGAACAGTGATACAACTCAGAGACTTCGAAGGCAAGACATACAAGGAAATAGCCCTCATCATGAATGTGAGCGAAGAGCAGGTAAAAGTAAACCTCTTTAGGGCAAGGCAAACAATAAAACAAAGATATTCAGAAAAAGAGAATTATGGACTATAAGTACATTGAACAACTGTTGGACAAATACTGGAGATGCGAGACCACCCTCCAAGAGGAAGCCATACTGCGCACATTCTTCAGCCAGGATGATGTGCCCGACAGCCTCGCCAAATACCGCGAACTCTTTGTGCTGCAGCATACAGAGGGCGAAGAGTTATCTCTCGGAGATGACTTCGATTCCAAGATTCTCAGCATCACAGAAGAGGAAGAAACAAAGACCGTAAAGGCCATCACCATCCCTCTCGCCACCAGGCTCAAACCGCTGTTCAAGGCTGCTGCCGTAGTGGCAATGATAGTCACTCTGGGCAATGCCGCACAACTCTCTTTCAACAGCGAGAGCACCGACGAAGAAATAGACTATGCCAATATCAAAGATACCTATAACGACCCGCAGGCTGCATACGACAAGATGGAAAACGCATTGCAACTCGTGTCGGAAGGATTGGTGAGCGTAAAAGAAAACGACTCTCTCGCCATGGCAAAGTCATCTATTGTGACCAATGACTCATTGAGATAATGAAAAGAGTTCTTTGCTTTATTTACATAATAATGCTGGCATGCTCGGCCAATGCGCAGAAAACCATTGACTTCGCCACCAAGTTCATGAGGGAATGCAAGGGTGACTCCATTCTGCAGTGCGTCGCCGTAAGCCCAAAGATGATGGACATGATGACGCGCCAACAAAACCAAAACCACAACGAAAGAATGGTGCAGGCCATACAGAAACTCAAAAGCGCACAGATCATCACAGCCAACAGAAACGGCGAGTATTATTTCGCCCAGGCAGAAATACTGATGAAACGTAATGCCAAGAGATTCAAGATGAGCAAATCGTATGAAGACGACAATAAAAAGGGTGTCTTCTATTCACGTCAACTCAAAAATGGTCAAACGGTTGAACTTGTTCTGCTTCATGTCAGCGATGACAAGTTGGTTATTGTCAATCTGACTGGCGACATCGACGATGAGTTTGTAAACATGCTCTCCAATAATGTGGCTGGCAAGACATCGCAACAGATTACTCGCAAACAGGCTGGCAGACATACTTAACGTGATTTTTTTCTATGCTTTCAATAAATATAATCATGTTTATAAAACAAAATGAAACTGTGAAGTTTCATAACTCTCTCAAATTTTTCATAACATACTAAAGTTAAAGGGTCGCTCCTCATCTTTGAAGGGCGGCCCTTTCATTTTCTGCCGTGTCTTATCTCTTATGCTTAACATCCGCAACTAATATTAACGTAAAAAATGCTCCCTTACGTAAAATTTTCCTCCAAAAGTAGTGATTATCTCAAATTTTTACTTATCTTTGCCACGTCATTGATGATTTTTGCTTGTCTAGATTTGCAGCACTAAGGCAAGTGAAGGATTTGACATTGTAAAATCCTGAGAACTTCCTGTTGATCAGGTACTTATAAAACTGTTAAACTAAAGTGCTGCGAAATATAAACATTAAATTATAAATTTTATCATTATGTTAAAAGTAATCTGTAAAAGTTTATTAGCGTTAAGCCTATTGGCGCTTCCTTTCTGCGTGGCAGGATGTAGTAGCGATGATGACAAAAACGAAGGAGATACTGAGTGGGGTAATGGTGAGTATCAAATTAGTGACCTTGTGGGGACTTGGGAAATTGTGCATTCCAAGTACACCTGTAAGAAAAACGGTGTTGTCTTTGAAAGTGGTGATGAAGATGTTTCAGACGAACACAACCGTTTCGTCTTTTATTCCAATAATCATTGGGAGTTCCATGAATATTCTGATACTAAAGGTACTTGGCATGAAGACGGCACTGGCATATACTATCTTCGCAATAATCAATTAGTATTCACGGGAGATGTCGAAAGTTTTTCAATTGTATCTTTAACCAAAACAAAACTTGTAGCAAAGTACAAATTTGTAGAAGAAAAAGGTGAAGACCTCTATGAAGATGAGTACATTGACACCATGGAGCGCGTAAGCAATTAACTTAGGGAGTGTCGTTAAATATTAAGATTATTTATAACTATCTAATCCTCAATGTGA
>OBLI01000247.1_pt1 | contig 58940 bp, 43 predicted proteins | sample 1519701 | NCBI WGS metagenome assembly OBLI01 (sample SAMEA3663005, study PRJEB22513) | pig gut metagenome | biome: pig gut; feature: pig-associated habitat; material: faeces | place: France | collected 2012
CAAACTATAAGTAGGTAGGTTGGGCATACCTGCCCAACAACTTACTACAAGTCAAATGATAATGGACACTCAAAAAGAGTAAAAGAGAATTTTTAGAAAAAACGGCTAATTTTTATCGTAAAATAAAATTTTTCTATTCTCTCTTTTTCACAAAGCTCACTATATACGGCGTTTTTGCTCACAAAAAAGAACCTATTCTCTAGGTTCTTTTTTAAAACTGGAGTTCTGAGTCAAGTGCAGAATAGTCTCTAAAATACCCTGTTTTTATTAAAAACAGCGTTTTTGGTAAAAATAACAGGGTAGCAACTAAAATTACTATTGCTGAAGCTAGCTATTTTATTGAGTTATGAATAAAATTCCCTAAGACGATAACAGGGAATTAACATTTTCTATAAATAAAAGAGGTAGTTAATACCTACCTCTCCAAGAACTTAACTAAATGCTTTTAAAATAATCCCCAGCTCTTTCTAATCTTCCGAAACATTAACTTTCTAGCTTTATGTTCTTCAGACTTATTATACTCATTTAACTTTGTGATTGCTTCAATAATTTTTTCACCTGAAGTTTGATATGAACTTCTTAATATTAATTGGGTTAACGCATCTACTTGGTCGTCGTGTTTACCATGAGGAAAAGCTATAACTTCACGTTTAAAATCATCTAACCATTTTGCCTGAAGTGGTAATAAAACTCGACCACTAGCAATATCAAGAGAGACATAGTTAGCACGTTGTATTTTAGATTCAACCGGCTGGTATGGTATTACATTTATTCTTCGAGCTTTTATTTGTTCTATCAAATACAATGTTCCAGTTGTTGATTCAATTATTACATTGCAGCCTCTAGCTTGGGCATTTTTGAAAACGATTTCTGCAAATAAACCATTGTAGTTTAATTTTTCTCTATAAATATCTGTTATATAGATTTTATTTTCATGCATTTTTGCAGTTATACAAACGGAATAGTCGTTATTATTCCCAGTTTTAAATGCAATATCCTAACTTTGTATAAAGTTACCACTTTCTGGTAATGTTTCATAACGGGTAAAAGCATCAAAATCTATCAAATTACCTTTTTCCGGCATTGGGTTTTGTTGATACTGAGCTGAGAAATTATATTCACTCATAGTATTACGAAGTTCTTCGATAGTTTCAAGAGGTTCTCTATTGGGTAACAAAACATCCCCAGCTTTTCTTGCAAAGACTCTACCATCAGAAAAGAAATGTTTTTCATCTTTTTCCGCTATAGCTGGAATTGATATCACTTCCCAATTTTCAAATTTTTGTAAGAAGCCGGATAAATCTTCTAAATGTAATCTTTGCATGATAAGAGCAATGCACCCTTTTTCTTGTTATTAAGACGAGAAAAAAGAGTTGAAGTAACCCATTCAATATTGTTGTTTCTTTTAACTTCTGAAAGAGCGTCCTGAGCTTTAATAGGGTCATTAATTATGATAAAATTACCTCCAAAGCCTGTTAAAGAGCCTCCAACAGTTGTTGAGAATCTTAACCCGCCATCAGTTGTTTTAAAATAATACTCCGTCTTTTTACTTGGGGCTATTATACAATTAGGAAATAATTCTTTGTATAAACATGAATCCATCCATTTTAGACATTCTGAACAAAATAAAGTTGCAAGTTCTTGTGCATAACTAACAGTTATAATTTTCTCTTTAGGATTACGTCCTAAAATATAAGCCGGTAATGCAACAGAAAATATTAAAGATTTACCTAAGCGAGGTGGAATGTTAATTATAATCCTTTTTTTATTACCATTGGCAATTTCTTGTGCTACATCACAAAGATACCTTATAATCTCTGAATCATCAAATTCTTCGCCAGTAACTTCTATAAAAAACTTTCTGTAGAAGCTGTAAAAATCTGCACGCAACAAAGCTTTAAACGCTTCTTTTTTAGTTTGTATGTCAATTGAAATATTATTTTCCATAATTAATACTCCTATTTATGTAATCTTGTAATAATTGTGAATCATCCGCACTAAGCCCTTCAATAATTTCTTCCTGTTCTTCCGGCTGAGAATTTAGTAGGTTAATAAGTATTTTTAATGCTGTATTTTCGCCTTTAAGAGCCTTTGCAATAAGTACTTGTAATGCAGCTTTTCTAGTGCTCATTGTTACATATTGCCCATTAATATTAACGGGAACTTCTTTTTCTATGATTTCAGCTAAATCACTTCTGAAATCACTTTTTTTCTTAGGACGCCCCTTGTAATTTCCACTAGTTCCAGGTTTAAACTGATATTCCTTCGGCGGACGACCATATCCTACTTCATATTCTTTTGATTCTTTATCCATTTGTGTAATCCCTTATATTACCAATTTTTACCGCTTTTATATTTGTCGTATCTTCCCAACGTTTTATAATCACATCACAATAATGAGGGGCTAATTCAATAAGCCTGGCAATCCTATTACTTTTTTCAGCTGCAATTAAGGTTGTGCCTGACCCTGCAAAATTATCGAGTATAACATCATTAGGATTTGAACTGTCTAATATAGCATCTAAAATCATCTGAACTGGTTTTACCGTGCAATGCAAATTCCTCAGCTCTTTAGCCTCTGGATTCGTAACATGCATTCCGGCGTAACACCATACGTTACTGCGATTTCTTCCATACTTTCCAAGCTGAATGTTATTAATATGAGGTTCTTTACCATTTTTAAACAAGAAGATAAGTTCATGTTGTGAGCGGTATTGAGAACCTAATCCAGGTGTATCCTTCGCCCAAACTATAAGGTTTTTAAACTCATCAAAAACTTTTGTTCCTGCTGTCATAATTTCTGTAGTATGTCTCCAATCCATAAAACAGAAATGGCAAATAAAATTGATTGAAATATAACACCGAAATAGTCGTGTTTATATTCAATAATACAAATAAAGGGATAAAAGCTAGTCAAAAAAATAAGGAACAACTATCATGGATAATTTTGAAGAACGTATGCTATGTCATTACTTGCTTGAAGCAAAAGATGATTTTTGTATTTCATCAATCGAGTTTAGAGATTTTTATTTGGATATAAAAACAAAATTAAAATTGAAAGCTTCAAAATTTCCTGAATATAAAAACGGCTATACGGATGAAATTATTGAGTTTGAAACAGCTTTTTTCGATTGCATAAAAACAAATTCAAATATTTTACGTATAAGAAAAACTAAAATTGAGAAGAAAATTGAGAAAATTTCTAAAATTTATAATCTTACTGATTTAGAGCATAAGATTTTCACATATTACACGCTTATGATTTTTAGTACAAAGATTAAAAATCTGCATACTTTATTAGCGAAGCAAGATGCTCCTTTTTTTGCAATCTGTTTAACTATACTTAAAATGAATTATTATAATGCTGATATGGCAAGGAAAAGCCTTCTTGATAAAGGTCTTTTTGTCAAATTTTCAATGTGTGATTCTAAAGTTGAATTAAGCGGTACAATAAGGGCTATTATTGAAAATGATTTAATAAATACAGAGCTTCAAATTAAAGAAGCCTTGCTCGGAAAAAAACAAAAATCTACATTAAAATGGACAGATTTTGATTTTTTAGAAAATAAAAAAGATTTGGCAAGTAAACTATTATCAGCATCCTGTAAAAACAAAAAAATGGGGATTAATATTTTACTCTATGGCACTGTGGGTTCCGGTAAGACTGAATTTGCCAAATTATTAGCAAATAATACTCAAATAGATATGTTTTCTGTCATTTCAAAACAAGGCAAGAAAGAAGCCCTTAGAGAAGAACGCTTACAAGATTTATATTCAAAGCAAGCAATTTTAGAACGAACAAACAATTCTTGTATTCTATTTGATGAAGCAGAAGATGTTATGAATAGGGGATTTTCAGAATACGGAAAAGCAAGTAAAAGTTACTTAAATCAAATTATTGAAAAAACGCCTGTTCCAATAATTTGGACGACTAATAATATTTTAGATGTTGATCCGGCTTTCTTAAGACGAATAACTTACTCGATAGAGTTCGAAAAATTATCAGAAGAGACTCGACTGACAATCTGGGAAAAAGCTGTAAAAAAAAATAAATTAAAAATAGATAAGCAAAAACTATCTGAATTAAATAAGAATTATGAAATACCTCCGTCATTAATAGTTAGTTCGGTTGAATCAACTAAACTTATTAACGGAACTCAAGATGATATAGAAGCTTTTGCTGAAAGCGTAGCAAGAGTTGTTATGAAGAAGAAAAACGTGAAAAAACAAAAAAGTTTTGAGATGAATAAATATAATGAAAACCTTGTAAATACAGATTTAGATATCAAGACTTTAACCTCAAGAATAAAAGCTTCTGGCAAGTTAAATTTCTCTTTATGTTTATATGGCGAGCCTGGTACAGGTAAAAGTTTATATGCCAGATATTTAGCCAATAAGTTGGGAATAGAAGTTATTTTAAAACGTGCAAGTGATTTGATATCAAAATATGTTGGCGAAACAGAACAGAACATTGCAAATGCTTTTGCTGAAGCAAAAAACAAAGGTGCTATGTTGATTTTTGATGAAGCTGACAGCTTTTTGCAAAATAGGCAAAATGCTAATCGTAGTTGGGAAATAGCTCAAGTCAATGAAATGTTGACTTGGATGGAATCTCACGAGTATCCGTTTGTCTGCACCACAAATTTGCTTGCAACATTAGACGAAGCATCCTTAAGACGTTTTACATTCAAAATAAGATTTGATTTTCTAACTCCGGAACAAGTTAATTATGGCATAAATCATTTCTTCGGCATTCAAGAAGTAGATAGTAATCTTAAAGGACTTACAGCCGGAGATTTTGCAACTGTCAAAAAGAAAGCTGAGTTTTTAGGAATAAGTGCTGTTGATGAAATAATTTCAATGTTAAAGGAAGAAGTTAAAATCAAAAAATCAAAAGATTTACAAAATACAGTTGGGTTTTAATTATTACTTACAAAATCTTTGATTTTTTGTAGTAAGTTTTTATGATATTCAATAAAGCTATGATTAACTTTTGGAGAGTTATCTAGCCAATCAATAAAACTTTTTATATCTTCTAATTTTTCCCTATCAAACTCTGATAAATTCTCTGTTTCTAGCCAATTATTGATTTCTAAATATGGAATCGGATGACGATATTTATTCACATTATTAAATGATAGAGGGCTAAAGTGTTTTGGATATTTTTCAGAAGTCATTCCGAAACAGTAAAGTTTATAAGATTTTTCTTTTAAAACCTCTTTAGCAATCTTATTGTCTTTTTGGCTCCCACCCCAAGCTGCGATAATAACATTATTTTCATCTTCTTGAGCTTTATTTAAAACTGTTTCGACAAAAGCTCTGTTTATTTCATCATACTGATTACATTTTTCTATGTTTTTTAATTTTGTTAGGGAATTTGGCGATGGAGTCCTTATCGGACTGAAGTTTACTATTTCAAAAGATTTGAAATTGTTTGATTTTAAATAATTATAAATATTATCAATAGTCGGATCCTGTTTTTTAGAATAAGCAAAAGCAGGATTCATCATTATAATTGTTGCGTTGTATTTGTTTTCTGGCTTATTATTTTCAATAATTTCTTGATAATAATAAAACCGATGAACTAAATCTTCCCCAACAGCTTTCAGTTCTTGATATGAAATATTTTTAGATTTTGATTTTTTATCTTCTTCAACTAATTCTTTTGCCGAAAAATCTATGTCTAAATATTTATCCAAAGATTTGTTAATTTTAATATCTGAATAAATGATATAGCCTTTTTTATTTGAAGCCAAATCTACTTTTTTAATATTGATACTATTTTTCTTAAAAAACTGTTCCATAAATTCAACCTTTCTTTTATCAGCTTGTACTACATTGTTGCTCTATTTTGTTAGTAGTCAAGTGATATTATTAGGTTAAACTATCTATGCGTCCAAATCGGTGTAGTATGAATCAAGAAAGTCTTTTAAATCTTCTAAATTCGCTGTCAGATTTATAATATTTTCTTCTTCTATTCCTTTAGTAGTCCAAAGTAAAGCACAATCATTTTTAGTTTTGTCTAACATCTTCTTGTCAAAATCTACAGGTTTTAATTTTTCTAACCAATTTGATACCTTTATGTATGGTATAGGGTGTAAAAATTTATTAAAATTACAAAAAGACTGCTTCCCAAAATGTTTTGGGCTAGCATCTTTAGTAAGTCCGTAACAATAGAACTTTATATTTTCATCTTTAAACATTTTTTCAGCTTTTTTATGGTACTCACTACCCCAAGCTGCAATTATAATATTTTCATCTTTATCACCTTGTTTCGAATTTTCAGGTGTATCTTTTTCACAATCTGGCTTTAAATATGATTTTACAAAAGCTTGATAAGCTTTTGTTTCATCTTTTGTTTTGTCAAGATATAATTTTAACTTTGCAGATTTAGGCATTCTAACAGGATAAAGGTTTACTATATCAAAAGAAGAAAATCTATTATTTATTAAATATGCTTTAATATTTTTAATAGTATCGTCGGGTTCTTTTGAATCTGCAAAAGCAGGATTCATCATAATGATTGTTGCATGTAAATTGCTAATACTATTCAATTTTTCGTAGTAATAATATCTAAAAATATTATCTTCATTGCCAATATTAACATTTTTAAATAAATTTTTAAGCTCTGTATTTTTAGTATTTTTAATAGTCTCTTGAGAATAAACTAAAAAACCATTCCTATTTTCTTCTTCTTTACCTTTTTTAGCTGGGATATCTTCTAAGGGTTTAAATAAATATTTTTCATTGTTTTTTAAATCCGCAGTTAGTTTAATGTCTCTATAATTAGTATCATTTGATTGTTTAGCAATATCTTTAATACGATTAATAAAACCTAATAAAACATTTTCTTCTGCCATATATAAACCCTTTTCCTAATTCCAACTCATACTGTATAAAACCCTCAATATACAGAATAATCAAATTATAATTTATTTCATTCTGAATAAAATCCATCAAATTCAGTATTGCTCTATGTCATAAAAAGGCTTTATTTTGTAGGGGTAAATAAAATTTGGCTTATTGAAGGTGGCAAATGGATAATAAAAACTTCTGGGAAGAAGGATTAAAGAAGCCGTAGTGTTTCGCTTCGCTCACACCGGCTACGCATATAAAACAAAAGAATATTAGCCAAGAAAAACTAGCTGAAATTCAACAAATACTTGATAATAACCCTGATAGAATGCAAGATTTTTATAAAATAGCAAAAGCTTTAATCTGTTAGTATTTTATTATCTCTTTTTAAATTGTATAATTGACGTCCGATAGTCCAATATTCAGGCAAATCCTTAACATCCCAACCATTCACAAAAGCAGCATCGTCAAACATATCACAAACCAATCTATCGCTAAGCATTAGAAAATCAGGATAAACTTCTGACAAAGCCCTTAAAATCGGAGCAACAGTTGGTCGTTTGATTGGCGAAATATCATGAATACATTTCATATTAGGACTTGTTAGTAATTTTTCCCAATATGTTAAGGCTTCTAGCCATTTTAACTTGTTCTGAGAATATGTTTTAAAATCAAAATGCATTATTGAATTACGTAACAAGTTTAAAGATGAAGCTTGTTTTTTCAAGATATTTAGATCAGGAGGATTTGATAAAAAATACTCCTAAAATTTTTGTCTTTAACAACTTTTTGATAATTAGATAGAATATTCAAAACATCTATTAAATAGGCAATATTTAAAAAGCTAATCAATCTTTCTTGTTGTGGTTTATTAGAATTAATCAGCTCTTCAATTCTATCTCTGCCGTTTTGAATATATTTTTTATGTGATACCTGTATTTTTAAATATGGAATTAATCGTTAAAATTCGTTTTTAGGATAAGCAGTTGTAAGTGCAAATAACATTTTTTGTTTTAATGTAATTTCCACGTCAAGCACTCTTTTATAAACTTTACTAAACTCTATAATATCGTATCTATCCATATTTCAATCTTATCATGAATAGATAATGGAATAAACAATATAAAAGCGGCTAAAACCTTACGGACATACATCCGGTTTTAACCGCCAACTGTTGGTAACAGATAACTTTGCGGACGTACATCCAGTTATCCCGTAGTCGAACTACATAGTTACACTATTATTATGACATGTCCGGCATGCTTTTTCAACCCCTCTTAAGAGCTATAAAACCGTTAACATTAGGACACAATCCCTTGATGTTTGCTTAAACCAGAGCATTAATGTTAATACGTCCAAATAAGACGTGCTTATGGTTTATAGTAAACAAAAAGGATAAACTATGAAACCCAAAAAACATAAATTACCACAAGATAAATATTTAGCTAAACCTAGTATTATAGAAAAAAAGCTTCTTAAAAAGCTTTTAAAACTTAATAGGAAAGCACGCTTATTATATCTTGGCTATTTTTATAGTTATAATTTCTTTTTATACAAAAATATCATTATAATTTCATTGTGCAATGCTGATAGGGATAAAAACAGTAATTGGATTCTAAAAACATTATCTATAGAAAATTGTTATACTATAACCTTGCTAAAAGAATATCCAAAAACATTTGATGATATTGAGTTTAAAACTATTGTTGAAAATGATTCTTATACTTATCCTGTGAAACATTTTCTTGAGTGGATTGATAGACCTAGCGATCTTACAGTCAATATTGACCTACCTTTTTATAAAATAATTACTTTTTTACAAAAAATAAACTCTTACAAATTTAAATCGAAAAATTATCTATTCTATGCAAAACAGGATAACGATTTTTCTTGGTGTTTCAATATCTATGCAAAAAATATTAAAACTAAGAAAGTAATGAAGCTTTATTATCAAGCTAAATATAAAACTCTTGAAAATGGATTCTATGAAAAACGAAATCCAGAAACAATAAAGGATATTATTGTTAGCGAAGTATCAGATAATATAACACAGTATGAAAAATTAAAATGTAAAAAAGAGTATTTAGAATACTCCAAGCAAATTTTCCCAGAACTAGAAGTCACCAATCATGATACGCTTGTGCTTTTAAAACAAACAATTCATCCGGTAGAGAAATGGTGTGCATTTGGTGTTTGCAGGATTTTTGGAGGTCGTGATAACAAATTCAGCAATATTTGGATTCCTGATTTTTTAAAACCAAACGAAGAACCATATTTCTTTTTAACAGATGATCCAATTTTTAGAAAAGCTAATAAAATGGCTTGTATAAATTTTAAAAGTGCAACTTATCATATACAAGGCGATTTTAAAGCCGGAATGTTTAAATACAAAAGATGGATTCTTGATAAAGATTATATAAAAGAACTTGTTGAGTATTTAAAAGCACCAATTAAATTCAATAACACCAGTAATACGATTTATGAAAAATGCACAACTAACTGGCAAAAGATGATTGCAGAATTCAACTATAATACTGCCGAAGTTAGCGAATCAGAAAAGTTGTCATTAGACTTAGAAATGCCTGACTTTTTGAAATTATTAGAAGATTTGAAAATTTCTCAAAATAAATCAGAGGAGAATAATGAAAATTTTTAGAATAATAAAATTAAGTAAAAAAGTCATAATTTTTCAATTAAGAGTTTCCAAGCACAAACTTTTGGAACTACAGCTAGAATTTAACATTTGGGATATTATAAAGTTCAGTATCGAATTTTACCTAAAGCCGGCTGCACATATAATCTTTTCTATAGATTTGTATTTAGGGCTTATAAATATCCTATTTTCTCTGCAAGATAACAGAGAATTTACATAAAGCTCTTTATATTTACCCTCTGTCCGTTTTGGACGTATATATGTTATAATATAAATAAAAAAGAGGGCAAAAAAATGGATGCAAAACCAAGATTTTCAAGAATAACAGATTTAATAGAACTAATTATATTTATGTCATCAAAATTAAACGGGGTATCGTTAGCTGATATTCAAGAACGTTTCAATGTTTCCAGAAGAACGGCAGAAAGAATGCGTGATAGTGTTATGCTTGCACTTCCACAAGTTGATGAAATAGAAACTAATGAAAGAATTAAGCGTTGGGGATTTACATCCTATACTTTGAGTGAGCTTGTTTATTTTAATTCTGATGAAATTGCTTTTTTAGAAAAGCTTAAAACTAATTGTGATGATGTTGCCCAAAAAGAATTAGACGATATTATTACAAAACTAAAGGCTTCTAATCGAAGAAAGATCCAAGATGCTGAAGATAGTGTTGAATTATTATTAAAATCCGAAGGCTACGCTATTTCTCAATCACAAAGCTATAAAGTAGATTTTAAATTCGTATCCGATATTAGATTAGGGATTAAAGAATGTCGCAAACTAACAGCTACATATAATGATAAAGAGCGCTCATTAATTCCTCTAGGTCTAATATACGGCGAGAAAGTTTTTTTAGTGGCTAAAGAGGATGGCAAAGGCGATAAAATTTATCATTTTGCTTTGCATAAGTTCAAAGATTTAAAAGTTTCATATAATAAATTTGAGGCTCAAGATTTTAACTTGAAAGAATATTCTCAAAAATCTTTTGGTGTTTATCAAGGCGAAGTTTATGATGTAAAACTTAGATTTATACCGGAAGCAGCAGAAGATGTATTAAATTATAATTTCCATCCAACACAAAAAATGAGGGTTCAAGATGACGGAAGCGTTATTGTAACATTCAAAGCAAGTGGCGATAAGCATATTATGTGGAACTTGTTCAAATGGGGATATGCAGTTGAAATCCTTGCTCCTGCAAAACTCAAAAAAGAGTACAAAAATTATATTGATGAAATAAGGAAAAAATTATAGGGGTAAATAAATAGGGGTAAATAAAAATGATAGAACAACTACCTCTTAGGCAAACGATGAGTTTGGATAAAAAAGCAAGCGTAAAAAAATTGTCTATACAGATTTTAATAAAATAATTTTTTAATTTTATACAACCGATTTGGACACGCACATTTTGTATAGTTGAAATATACAACGAAATGTGCGTGTTTTTTATTGCGTAACATAAGGACACATTGAGAAGGATGTAAAAAAATCCAAAAAATGACAATTTTTTGAGATTTTTTAAATCCGACCGATGGTGTGTGAGTTACAGGTCGTGTGCGGGATAGCACACAACCTGTAACGAAACCGTTCCTTAGCTAAAATACTTGATGTTTCTGCAACAAAGAGCGATTAATGTAAGTATAAACAATTATAAAATATTACATTTTACTCTGTCCGAAATGGACGCATATATAAGTTATATTAAAAATAAAAGGAGGCTTAAATGAGTCAAAAACAACTAATAATGGCAATCGGAAACGGCGGATGCAAAATTGTAAAATCTTCAGCTTTAGAACTTGATAAAGTTTATATTGATACAGATCCGGAAGTTGTTGAAAAATATAATGGAACAAGAATCGGAGCTAAAACTTGTGGAAAATATTCTACGCAGGGAGATGTTGAGCTTGGACGTTCTGCAGTTTTAGAATCCGCAAAAGAAATTGAAAAAATTATAAATGAATATGAAAAAGTTTATATAATAACTTCTTTTAGCGGCGGAACTTCTGGTGGGTCAACAGAAGAAATCGCAAAAATTTGTATTAGCAATAACAAAGAAGTAACAGTTTTTGCTGGTATGCCATTTGATTTTGAAATGCGTAGAAGAACCTTAATGGCTAATGATAGCTTCAAAGAAATTTCTAAAATTTGCGAGGTAAAAACGGTTCAATATGTACAAGATAGAAATTACAAAGGAACTATTGGAAACTTATTTGAATCACAAAATCATCTTGTTTTAGCTTTGTTAGAGGAATATCTTAATGAAGAAAATTAAAACTTTAAAAGATGAACTAGAAAATGCCGGCTGGAAAATCGAAAAAGAGATAGAAACTCCAGCGGGTTTTGAAGGGTTTTTCTTAACTCTAATACGTTCAAGCGAAGTCGGTTTAGCAATGAATATTTATTTAAGATGTGTTGAAAACAAAAATGAGCCACCTTTTTTAAGATTTCAAAATGATAAAAATAGTAGATTTAATTCAAATTGGGTAAAAATCTACCTTGACGGCAAAATTGATAATTACGAAGAAAAAACAATTATTTTTTCTGAGCCGGAATTAAACGATTTGAAAAAGTGGATTCATCAGAACAAAGAAACTATCACAAAACATTATTATCAAGAATATGATTCAGCAGATGTTTGTAAAAAAATAAAACCTTTAACTTAATTTCCCACACAAACTGATAACCATCAGACACTCCAAAAACAACAAAAATATGCAAATACCCTATTTATTAGAAAAATTTCAGGATAAAAAAATGAACATAAAAAACATCCAAATAGTACACCCAATATCAGAATATAATTCACTAGCGCAAGTTGAATGCGTGCATGAAAATTTAAAAACAGGTTATAGAAAACGTGAAATATTTTTTATTGATAAAAATGATCAAGTTGTAGCATTTTTTGAAAACACAGAAGTTTTTAGAGTAGAACAACTTGTTAGTAATAATAAATCTCTTTTTGATGTAACGATTTATTTTGATGACCATGAAAAACATCAAATTATACGCATAGAAAACGGGAAACAAAAACTTCTTAATACCTATGATGATGTTGAACATGGCGAAGAAGATGGAACTTTTGCAGTTCAAAAAAATGGGCTTTGGGGCTTTATTGATACTGAGGGGAATGAAACTATTAAACCTCAATACGATAAATATCAGGCTTTTTATAATGGCGTTGCTATCGTTAGAAGAGATGGGAAAAGGGGTTATATCAATAAACTAGGTCAAGAGATTACACCTCTAAAATATTGGCATTGCCGTTATTTTTATGGAGGTATCGCTGTAGCAGAAAAATTTGACCATACAAGCGAAGTTATAGATAAAACAGGGAAAGTTATACTAAAAAGCGAGCCATATCAAGAAATTTTCAATCTCGGTAATGGTTCGGTTTTAGTTGAACGAGAAAACCAAGAATTTGAATTGGTAAAAATTAAGGAGTAAAATTTGTGACAAATAGTGAATATGATAAATTGAACAATACAATAAAAGAAAGACTAAATATTGTAGATATTGTTTCAGAATATGTAGACTTAAAAAAATCGGGTTCCAATTATTGGGGGATATGCCCTTTTCATAAAGATACAAAGCCTTCATTATCTGTTAATTCTTTAAAAGGAATTTATAAATGTTTTGCCTGTGGAGAAGGCGGAGACGCTATTCGTTTTATTATGAGAATTAAAAAGCAAACTTTTAAAGAGACAATTTTAGAACTTGCTTTAAAATATAAGATTAAACCGAAAGAATATACATCAGAACAAAATTCTAACCAAGAAAAATATATGCTTGAAATTTATGCTAAAGCAGCAAGTTACTATCATTCAATGCTTAAAAATCCCCAAATTAATGCTAAAGCAATATCTTTCCTTGAGGCTCGTAACATAGGAAAGAAAGCTATTAATGATTTTAATATAGGTTTTGCTCCTGATGGATTTAATTTACTCTACAATGAACTTTCAAAAGGTTTTTCCGCAGATTCGTTAGAAAAAGTTGGTTTAATTTTTAGATCTAAAAATGGAAACTGGATTGATAGATTTCGAAACAGAATTATTATACCTATTCAAAACGAAAATGGTGAAATTATTGCTTTTGGAGCCAGAGCATTAGAAAATGGACAAATCCCTAAATATCTTAATTCCCCAAGTTCAACGATTTACAACAAAAGTAAGATTTTGTATGCATTAAATTTTGCAAAAGAAACTATTAAAAATGAAGATTCTGTTTTAATTATGGAAGGATATTTTGATGTCATTACGGCACACATGAATGGTATAAAAAATGCCGTTGCAACTTGTGGAACAGCGTTAACTTCAGAACATGTTAAATTACTTTTAAAATACACAAAGTCAAAGAGATTCTTATTATCTTTTGATTCAGATACTGCAGGAATCAATGCTGCTAAAAGAGCTGGCAAGGTTATAAAAAAAGTGTTTACTCATTTGCAAAACAACGCACACTCGTCTTTATATGAAGTAAGAGCTTTAACCATTCCAGATAATAAAGATCCCGATGAATATATTCGTACGCATGGAAGTGACCAATACTTGAAGTGCATCGCTAATGCACCATTTCTAATTGATTTTTTATTTGATAATATTTTGAAAATAAAAACAGAAATAAAAACTCCACAAGATAAAGCTCTTTTTGCTTTACAAATTTTTGAAATAATTAGCGATATTGATAATAAAATTGTTCAAATTGAATATGTAAAAAAATTAGCAAACATTCTTGAATTAAACGAATCGATAATTCTGTACGAATTAGAAAAATATATGACACAATAAAAATGCGTTATAACGGATTAAATATCAAAAATTATGACATTAAAGATATTAAATAGGAACAATATGGAAAAATGCGAAAAAATATTTGTACAAAGAAGTATAGACCATTATTGTAAAACTCAATTAGAAATTAAAGATTTGCAATAAATATAAAAACAAATAAAAAGATAAATAGTTTTGTGCCTAAAATGAGGTTTTGGGATGCTAATACTCTATTTTATGCAAAGGAGCAAAATATGTCAAAAAAATTAAAAAATTTGAATTTGTGAATTTAGGACTGTTTAAGGGTAACTATAACATAGTTTTATCAAATAATATTACTGTTATAACAGGCAATAATGGAAATGGTAAAACAACAATAATAAATGGACTTAATGCTGTACTCGGTAATAATATTGATAGTATCGAATCATTAATCAGTAATGGAAAAAATACAACAAATTTAAAACTAACTTTTGATGATAATACCAGTGTAATATTGAAGCTGTTAAAAGAAAAAAATAACAACATAAGAAAAATCTACTTTGTTAATCATAGATATACAAATCAAGAACATGTTAAACAATTTGTTGCGGATTTAAATTTAATGATTTTTGATAACTTTGGAGTGACATTAAGCAGTAATGATTTAACAAAAGCAATTGAGGATTTAAAAGCCCAAAACAGACAAATAGTTTTAGCAACCATTCGTAATGAAATTTTAACAATTGCAGATAAAATAATTAAAGTTGAGGAATTGAAAAATTAAATTTACAAATTTGGACATTGTAAAAAGACACATGGTTTGATTTCTTTAGACAGATGGTGTGATTATTTTGGGTAAATATATATTCTTTAAACAAAAATTTCAAGATTATATTCAATCAATTTTAAATTATTTTATAAACTACAATAAATATTTATTGCATTATTTTTGATTTTAAAATCTAAGTTTTCGTTAAATTTCATCTTCTCACCATTAATATGGGCAAAACAATAGTTAGCTGGTAGGTTGGGTATAACCTAACGGATAAATTTGAAGGAAGTAATATCGGCATAATTTAGGTGTTGTTTGAATTTTATCCACCTCCCTAAATTTAAGAAAAATTATCCTTTATTTATCCTTAGAATTATCCTTTTTTCAGTTGGTTTGTGAAAATTCGCCTCAAACTTAAACAGGGTTTAGATTTAAGGAAGGATAGAAAAAGGATAAAAACTTCCGAGTTGGTGGAAGATATTGTTGACTTAGTTTTTGTTGGGCAGGTATGCCCAACCTACTTGCTTGGGATAAAACTGAAATTGAAGCACCTAACGGAATATTACAACCAGAAGAAGTTGGATTCGGCAATTGGTTAGGTGGCTATGGTACTAGAACTTCGATTTATGTAGAAGACATAAGAAGTCACAATCGTACTGTATCTTATAATCAAAGAACAAATTCTACAATTATCAGTATTGATGGTAAACGTATTCCAGGTTGGTCAAGATCTTGCGATTCTTTGATAAGAGTACAAGGTAAAGTTTCCGAACAAGATGCTAAAGCACTAATTGCATATCTTGATAAAAATGTTAAAGATTTTAGAGGGGAACTATACTCTCCTGTTGAAGTACAAAAATTTGTAGCAGAATTCTTTAATAACTTATAATCTTGCTCAAATTTGACTGTTGAATTATGGTGGCGAGAATTACCCTATGTACTAAAAAATCCCTCCGGCTAAGAGGGATTAAATAATTTGGGCAGGGGTAAGGACTCCGTATGCGAGCAGAAAAAGTGTAATTTAACATACAGAACGAGATTAAATTAACTATAAGATGGAGATAGTACTAGTTAATCAATATATTTATACAATAAGGTATTTGTTTTAAAAGAAATGTTGTAAAGATTTTGCCAAATTGTAACATTTTATTAGCTTAATAATATACCACAACAGAAATGACAAAAAGAAGAAAAACTTCCGTTATCCTCACATTTACCCTCACATCATATCTGATGAACTATTTAAACAATGCCGTGATGTAAGAGAGGGCAGACATACAAATCACTCAAACCAGAGTAAAGATATGAGCTACAACCTTTTTAAAGGAATGATAAAGTGTATGAATTGTAATTGCACAATAACACCAGAAATCAAAAAGGGCAAGTACGTGTATTTGAGACCAAAGCCGAGAGGTGATTGCACTTGTAAAACTATAAATGAAAATGTTGCTAACAAACTTGTTGAAAATGTTTTTAAGTCAATGCAAATCCCGGCAGAAATGCTGGAATTGTATCTGGAGAAATTACAACAGCGTTTTAATACTCAACAGCAAGAAGAAAATTTACAGCTCAAGTTAAAGAAACAAGACTTAGCTAATGCTCAAAAACGCTATGATAGGCTTGTTGATGTGTATCTGGACAATGCAATAGACAAAGAAACCTATGAGCGTAAGAAAGATGAAATAACTGGAGAAATCAATTTACTTGAAAGCCAGATTGCTAATTTCAAAAACAATTCCGAAGAAGTGTATATAAGCATGAAATACTTACTGGAAGTAGCTTCTAGGTTAAATGAATTGTATGCGAGTTCGGAAATTGACAGAAAACGTAAGATTTTAAAAGTAGTGTTTCCGAACTTTTGGCTAGACGGCTCAAAGCTACTCTATGACATAAAAAAGCCCTTTGAGAAACTTCTCAAAGGTGCTATTTGTCTATTAATCTGGGCAGGGGTGGATTCGAACCACCGTACACTCTCGTGAACAGATTTACAGTCTGTCGCCTTTAGCCACTCGGCCACCTACCCATATGAAATTTTAAAAATTGCCTTTGACGAGATTTGAACTCGTGGCCTCTCCCTTACCAAGGGAGTGCGCTACCCCTGCGCCACAAAGGCATGTTTCAGAAACTTTACTATTCACTCCTTGGAGTGCTACCTCTCACAAAACTTGACATTTAGCCAACTTTTGTTCGGCAGAGTCCCTGCGCCACAAGGGCTATGAGAGAAGTTTTTCTCTTCTATTAAAAAAAGCCGGTAATAGGAATCGAACCTACAACCTACGGTTTACAAAACCGTTGCTCTACCGTTGAGCTATACCGGCGACAAGTTCTATGATATTAGAAACAAAATTTTTTGTCAACAGTATTTTTTAGTTTTATTAAAAATTTATCTAAAAATCTATAGATTTCTCTTAATACGAACTTAACGACCTAAAGTCTTAACTTCTTAACGACTTCTGTTGCACATACAACATGTTGCATTTGCAACACTTGTATGATAACATTTGCTTATACATATATAATAGGATAGTTAGAAATGAGTGAAACTTTAGAAAATATAAAAGATGAACAACAGGCAAATATAAATCCTTGGCTTGCGTGTTTACCTACGATGGCTGCGGCTTTTATGTTCGTATTAGATGAAACAATTGCAAACGTAGCTTTGCCACATATGGCGGGAAGTTTTTCTGTCAGTCGTGAAGAATCCATGTGGATTTTGACATTTTACCTTATTGCAAGTGGTATCGTAATTCCGATGGTTGGCTGGTTCAGTAAAGTTCTCGGAAGAAAAAATTTCTTCATGATGAGCATTATGTTGTTTACCGTGGCTTCTGCTTTATGTGGTTTGTCTAAAAATTTAGAATGTATGATTTTAGCTCGTATATTGCAAGGTATTGGTGGTGGAGGCTTATTACCGATTTCTCAGGCGATATTGTTGGAAAATTTTAAACCGCAAGATAGAGGTAAAGCCATGGCAATGTTTGGGCTGGTTATTGTATTAGCACCGATAACCGGACCTGTATTGGGAGGTTGGTTAACTGAAAATTGGTCTTGGCCTTTTATTTATTTTATTAATATTCCGATAGGTATAATGACTGTAATACTTTCAAAGGCTCTTATCTATGATCCGCCTTATGCAAAAAAACAACAAAATGTAAAAACAGACGGCTTTGGTTTCTTTATGCTTTCTATCTGGTTATTAACATTACAAATCGTATTGGATAAAGGTAACAACGCAGACTGGTTTAATGCACCTTGGATTTGTTGGTTATCAGCAATTTCTTGTGTAACAGGTTTGGCATTTTTGATTTCTCAAATTCGAAACAAGGATTCGTTGGTAGATTTGAGTGTATTCAAAGATAAAAACTTTTTTATTGGAACTGTTGTGCAGATTGTAATGCAAGCAGTATTATTGGCATCCATGGCAATTTTGCCACAATTTTTACAAGCATTAATGGGATACGATGCGTATAAAAGTGGTTTATCAATGATGCCTCGTGGTTTAGGTGCATTATTAGCGATGGTTCTTTGCGCAACATTGGCAAATTTAATTGATAATAGAATTCTTGTTATGATTGGATTGGGTAGTATTGCAACAGCAAGCTGGATGTTAGGTGATTTGAATTTACAAATATCTACAATGAATATTGCGATTCCAAACTTTTTATTTGGAATAGGTTTGGGCTTGGCAATGATTCCGATTATCACTTTATCAATGGCAACTATTAGTAATGATCAGATGACTAATGCGAGTGGTTTGCAGAACTTATTGAAAAACATAGGTGGTGCATTTGGTACATCTATTGTAGCAACATTACTATCAAGAGGTGCACAAAAGCACCAGTTCATGCTAATTCAATATCTTACTGATACCGCACAAAATTATACAGAACGAGTTCAAGCTTATGGAAGCATGTTTATGACAACTGTGGATCCGCATACTGCAACATATATGGGACAGCATACTGCTTATCAATTATTAATGCAGCAGGCAAATTTATCTGCATTTATAGATGCTTTTAGAATTTTTGCAGTTGCTGGAGTGATTATTATTCCGTTAATATTGTTGCTGAAGAATTTGAAAGAAGCATAGCAAAAATATTTTTCACAGGTTTTCATATCAGTATGAGAATTCTACCCGTACAATATAATTACACGAACCGATATAGTAGTCAGATAAAAGCTGAATCCAATAAACAAACTTGTGCAGAAAACTTGCAACAAGCTGATGGACAAGCGCCTGTCAACTTTCAGGGACTGCTTTATTTTTTAACAAAAGATAATAGACATAAAGTTAATATGGATGGCTTAGACATAACTAAAAAAGAATTCTGCATAGTTGGCTCTACAGGGGATTGGGATATTTATTTGGATTTTGATGCAAGTGCACACCAAATTTCCGGAGATGAAACTTTCACCTCGTATTTATATAAAATATCCTGAAACTAAGCATATCCCCCTATATTATTAACAAAATTCGTAATGAACTATTTACGAATAAAATTAAAATGTTATAAATAGATTGTAACGATAAATTTAAAACTTAAAAAGCTATAAATACATTTATTCATATATTTACAGATATTAGCTATCTTGCTGATTATAATTGAAATTCTCTAATGCTATAATACTAAAATTCATATAATTAAACTTTTTCATTTGTATGGAAAGATTGTGGGATAGTACGCAGAAAGGAGAGTGCTATGGTGATGGTAGAACCTATTAGAAGTAAATTTGAGATTAAAAGAATTGAAAAATTTCTTGCAAACAAAAGTACCAGAGATTTGTTAATCTTCACGCTTGGAACGAATTGCGGACTTAGGATTTCAGACATTCTAGCACTCGATGTAAAAGATGTACGCGGTAAAAAATTTATAAGCATTGTTGAGAAGAAAACCGGCAAGTTAAAACGCTTTCCTTTGAATACAAAATTAGAACCCTTAATTAAAAAGTTTATTAGAGGGAAAGATGATGATGACCCTTTATTTACCAGTATGTTTCAAAACCGACTGGAAAGATTTGCTGCTTATAATATGTTAAAAGAAGCGTGTAAAAAAGCCGGTGTTGAAGGTAATATTGGCACTCACACTATGCGTAAGACATTTGGTTATCATCATTATCGCAAATTTAAAGATATCGCAATGCTCCAGAAAATATTTAACCATTCCAGTCCCCAAATTACTATGAGATATATTGGAATTGACCAAGATAAAATTGATGAATGTTATAAAAAATTTGTTCTTTAATAATTTTATTAATAAATTCCTCTACATAAATACATTCCCTCTTGCAAGTTTTGTAAATTTTTTGTAATATATTGTTAGATAAATATATTTATAAGAAGAGGAATTTATTAAATGTTCGAACGTTTTACAGAAAAGGCGATTAAGGTTATTATGCTGGCTCAAGAAGAAGCCAGACGACTTGGTCATAACTTTGTCGGCACTGAGCAAGTTCTGCTAGGTTTGATAGGTGAAGGAACTGGTATTGCTGCAAAGACGCTAAAGTCTATGGGAGTAACTCTTAAAGATGCCCGTGTTGAAGTAGAAAAAATTATCGGTAGAGGCTCTGGTTTTGTTGCTGTAGAAATTCCATTTACTCCAAGAGCAAAAAGAGTTTTGGAATTATCTTGGGACGAAGCAAGACAACTCGGTCACAATTATATTGGAACAGAACACTTGTTGCTTGGCTTAATTCGTGAAGGCGAAGGTGTTGCAGCAAGAGTTTTGGAAAACCTCGGTGTTGATTTAAACAAGGTTAGAAGTAATGTCGTTAAAATGCTTGGAGATTCTAAACCACAAGCAAGCGGAGCGGGTGTTGGTTCATCTTCATCAGCTTCTCAAGCAAGCAAAGTTAAAACTCCTAGCTTGGATGAATTTGGTACGGATTTAACACAAGCTGCTTCTGAACAAAGATTAGACCCGGTTGTAGGAAGAGAAAAAGAAATTGAACGTGTTATTCAAATTCTTGCAAGAAGAACTAAAAATAACCCAGTGCTTTTGGGTGAACCTGGGGTTGGTAAGACTGCGGTAGCAGAAGGACTTGCTATCAGAATAGTTAACGGTGAAGTTCCTGATATTTTGGAAAACAAAAAAATCATTCAGCTTGATATGGGGCTTTTGATTGCAGGTACTAAATATCGTGGTGAATTTGAAGAACGTCTTAAAAAAATTATGGACGAAATTCGCCAAGCAGGAAATGTAATTCTTGTTATTGATGAAATGCACACTCTGATTGGTGCAGGAGCAGCTGAAGGTGCGATTGATGCAGCTAACATTTTAAAACCGGCTCTTTCAAGAGGTGAAATTCAAGTAATTGGTGCTACAACTTCTGATGAGTACAGAAAGTACATCGAAAAAGATTCTGCATTGGAAAGAAGATTTCAGCCAGTAATCATTGAAGAACCCTCAATTGATGAAACAATTAAAATTATTAGAGGTTTGAAATCTAAATACGAAGAACACCACAATTTGAATATTTCTGATGCTGCAATTATTGCTGCTACAAAATTATCAAGCAAATACATCAATGACAGATTTTTGCCGGATAAGGCTATTGACGTAATTGATGAAGCTAGTTCAAAAGTTAGACTTAAAGTTAGCACTCTTTCTCCAGAAGGCAAAGAGCTCGATAAGGAATTAAGAGATATTATTAAAGAAAAAGAAGACGCTATCAGAAATCAAGAATTTGAGCGTGCTTCAGCTTTACGTGATGATGAGGCTAACATGAAAGATAGAATTCGTGAAGTTTCAGAAGAATGGCGTAAACAAAATGATGCTAACAAACCAACTGTAACAGAAGAAGATGTTGCAGAAGTTATCGCAACTATGACCGGTGTTCCTGTAACTAAACTTACAGAAGGTGAGTCTGAAAGATTGTTGAAATTAGAAGATACTCTTCATGCTAGAGTTATTGGTCAAAGTGACGCTGTAACAGCTATTGCAAAAGCAATCAGACGTGCTAGAGTTGGTTTGAAATCTCCAAACAGACCAATTGGTAGTTTTATCTTCTCTGGTCCTACCGGTGTTGGTAAAACTGAATTGGCGAAGGCTTTAGCAGAAGCAATATTCGGAAGTGAAGATAATATGATAAGAGTAGATATGTCGGAGTTTATGGAAAAACATTCTACTGCAAAACTTATCGGTTCTCCTCCAGGATACGTTGGATACGATGATGGTGGCCATTTGTCAGAATTAGTTAGAAAGAAACCTTATTCAGTTATTCTTTTTGACGAAATTGAAAAAGCTCACCCAGACGTATTCAACATCATGTTGCAAATTCTTGATGACGGACGTTTAACTGATGCAAAGGGTAAACACATCAACTTCAAGAATACTGTTATCATTATGACTTCTAACGTTGGTGCAAGTATGATTTCTACTCAAGGTAAACTTGGTTTCTCAGCTGCAGAAGATGCTAAGAAGGACAAATACGAAAAACTTAAAGAAACAGTTAATGAAGAACTTAAAAAGGCATTCAGACCTGAATTCTTGAACCGTATTGATGATATTATCGTATTCTCACACTTGAGCAAGGAAGAAATCAGACAGATTGTTGACTTGATGATGAAAGATTTGTTCAAACGTTTAGCAGAACGTGATTTGTCAATCGAAGTTACTGACGAAGTTAAAGATTATCTTGCAAAAGACGGTTATAATGAAGCATATGGTGCAAGACCTTTGAGAAGATTGATTCAAAAGAAAATTGAAGATCAACTTGCAGAAGAAATCTTGACTAATGCTTATCAACCTGGTGATACAATTCTTCTTAAGTTAGTAGATGACAAAATTGTATTTGAACGCAAAGAAGGCGCAAAAGCTGAAGAAGTAGTTCAAGAAGGTTAATCATCATAATATATTAAAACTCCCAAGAATAACAATATTCTTGGGAGTTTTTTTATTAAGAAATTATTTTACGTTGGTATAATTTTATTTGATATTTGGAAAAGCGTAAATCTTGCCGTCATCACTTCTCCATCTAAGATAACCTGTTTTTGGAGTCTTGTCTATATCAACAACGGATACCAATGCCCAATTACCGCGAATTGCAGTCAGTCTTATTTGTTTTACGTAACGTAATTTTGATACGTTTTGTGACAAATCTTCGCTTTTAGAATGAAGATTTTCAACGTCTTCCGGTGCATCTTTCATTAGGCGTAATCCGTATTTTCTGCCGTACATATTATAAAAACTAAGCCAAGGCATAAATTGGAAACGGTCTTCTGTTTGCACCCAACCACGAGAGTTATTCATGCGGTTATAAATAACTTCAACCCAACCATCATCTCCAATATCAGAAACGTATAAGAAGCCGAGTTTTTTTTCGTTAATTAATAGTGCAAATGTATTGTCAGGCATTGTTTCCGGATTGTAAGAAAAGTCCATTTTTTTTACTACTTTTGAATTTGCTTCCGGGTGGGAATATATTGTTATATTATCTCCAATTTGAAACAAGCCAATAGCGTCTTTGGGGATAGTATCAACATAGAATGGCATATTGTCCGCAAAAACAGGCAACATGAAAAACATACAAATTATTAATAAAATTTTTTTCATACAAAATCCTCTTATTGATGATATTGTACCACCGAATTGGAATATGAGCTAGTGTTTTGATGAAATCAGACAGAGTTTTATAATCTAAAAGTTTTTGTCAGCTTAGTAAAGCTGACCTACATATAAAAGCCAAATGTTTGCAGTGGGAATGAATGTACATTAATCTTGTAGTTTCACATTACGTCATTGCGAGCGGAAGCGAAGCAATCCAGTTATTAAACTAGCATATTTTACGTTAAATTCTGGATTGCCACGAAAATTTTTGAAAATTTATATAAAACCATAAGACCAAAATCTCAATTTTCTCGCAATGACGTGGTGCTATTGTAGACTTAAAGTTGTAAATTTTAAAATAATTTTCCATTGGTAGAAATACCCACCCGCATTCGTAGCTCACTAACGTTCACACGACTGCGACCTCCCTAACAAGGGCGGTAAAGCTCCTTGCCTAATTTGCATTAACTATCTACTTTTAAAAGCCGACCAATTGTCTACGTGCGTGGGCAAATAAACATCAAACCAGTAGCTCCACCAATGAGGCGGAGCTAGTAGTTATTATAAAAAATCTGGTAGTTTTACCAAGTAGCCGACCAAATGTCTACGTGCGAGGGTAAATAAACATCAAACAAGTAGCTCCACTAATGAGGCGGAGCTGGTAGTTATTATATAATCTTGTCGTTTTTACCAAGAAGCCGACCAATTGTCTACGTGCGTGGGGAAATAAACATCAAACCAGTAGCTCCACCAATGAGGCGGAGCTAGTAGTTATTATATAATCTTGTCGTTTTTACCAAGAAGCCGACCAAATATCTACGTACGTAGTACCTATTCGCGGAAAGAAATATCTGCGATGTTCTTTTTAAGAACAGAACGAAGGTTTGCCATTTGCGCTTCAATCTTATCGTCTGTCATAGTTGTGCTTGCATCTTGCATTCTAATTCTGAAAGCAACAGACTTAAAACCTTCTTGTATGTGTTCGCCTTGATATACGTCAAAAATATCAGTTCCGCTGAATACCTTGTTATCAATACCTTTTTTGATAACCTTTTCCAATTCTTCCCAAGTTGTTTTTGCAGGAACAATTACAGCCAAATCTCTTTGTACTTCTGGGAATTGTGGAAGTTTCTTGAATCTAGGAACTGTTTCATTTACGGCAGAAATAAGCATATCTAAATCAAGTTTAAATAAGAATGCACTTTGGTTTAGTTTTAATTTACCTTTAAGTTCCGGATGTATTTCTCCATAATAACCAATTATTTCAGGTTTTTTGCCTAACATAGTTAAAACAGCAGTTTTGTATGGATGTAGGCACTTGTGAGAATCAGCTAGTGGAGAATCCGCAAGAAGTGAGAATTTGATACGTCTTGTTAAGCCAAATTCTTCTAATACTTTGTCAACGATACCTTTTACTGTGTAAAAATCGATATCACCGGTATTTTGCCAATGTGATTTTTGAATGTTACCAGTGATTACACCTGCAAGAATTTGAGTTTCTTTTACACCTGAGAATTTTTCGTCAGGTTCAGAAATCTTAAGATAGCTTCTGCCGATTTCGTAACCCCAGAAATCTTTTTGTCCATTGTCATAGTTGTATTTCATACAGTTCAATAGGTTTGCAAGAAGAGTTTGTCTAAGCATTGCAAAATCTTCTGATGCCGGATTTTCTACGAATATAGCTTTGTCTTTTTCGTATGTCATGTTGAATTGCTTAAGAATAGGTTCACCGATTAGAGATGCTGTTTGCATTTCATTAAGCCCTTCAGCTCTCATTAGGTCATGAACTTTGTTTACAACACGTTCTGCTAGGGATATATCAGGTGTTCCGGCTCTGTTTGGAAGAGTTGGAGTGATTTTGTCATAACCGTTGATTCTTGCGATTTCTTCAATTAAATCGCATTCTCTGGTTACATCACCTGCTCTGAATGATGGTACAAGAACTTTGCAAGCAATTTCATTTTTACCTAAGATTTCAAATCCTAATTTTTCTAAAATAGAAAGACATTTAGCAGGTTCTATGTCACAGCCTAAAAGCCTTTTTATTTGTGGGTATCTTAGAGTAATTTCAATTGGTTCAAGCTTGTTTATTCCGGCTTCAACAGATCCTTCAAATTTAGCATCTGCATATTTTTCAAGAAGTTCAACCGCACGGAATAAACCCAATTTAACAGCTTCTATGTCAACGCCTCTTTCAAATCTTGCACAAGCATCTGATTTGTAGCCAACGCTTCTTGAACTCTTTCTGTTAGCTTGTGGTGTAAAGTAAGCAGCTTCTAGTGCAATATTTTTAGAATTGTCATCGATTTCAGAATTTGCTCCGCCGAATACGCCGCCTAAACATACAGGGTTTTCTTTAGTTGCGATTACTACTGTATCGTGGTGAAGTTGTCTTTCTACTTCGTCTAATGTTACTAAAGATTCGCCTTCCTCAGCTCTTCTAACGCATAAATAACCGTTTAATTTATCTAAATCAAATGCGTGAAGTGGAGTACCGTATTCTAACATTACATAGTTTGTAATATCCACTACGTTATTGATAGCTCTAATCCCTGAAGAGATTAATCTTTTTTGCATCCAATCAGGAGAAGGTTTGATTACAATATTTTTAAGAATGCCGATTGAATAATATTTACAAACATCGTTGTCTTTAATTTCTACTTCAAAATCTGCTTTTTTTGATTTTTCTTCTTCACTTAGTTCTGCGTATGGATATTTCATTTCTCTATTGAATAGAGCAGATAGTTCTCTTGCAATACCGATTACAGAAACTTGATCGCCACGGTTTGCAGTAGGAGCTGTGTGAATAATAAAATCTTTTTCAAAGCCAAGAACGTCTTCTACGTTTAAGCCAAGACCAACATTAGGGAAAATTCTATTAAGAACAAGGATTCCGTCTTCTTCTTGGTAATTTCTGTCTGCAACACCAAGTTCGTCGTCAGAACATAACATACCTTGAGATTCAACACCTCTGATTACTGCAGGAGTAAGCTCAAATTGTTCTCCTGATTTTCTATCAAGAACTTTGCTTCCCACAGATGCGTAAGGAATTACCTGACCAACTTGAATGTTTTGTGCACCGCAAACAACGGTTTTGATACCGGAACCTGTGTTCACTGTAACAAGATGCAAGTGATCACTATTTGGATGGTTATCAATTTTTTCGATTTTTGCTGTAATAATATTTGTAAATTGAGGTCTTACTTCTTCAACCTCCTCTACTTCTAATCCGCTCATAGTAAGTTCGTGAGCTATTTGCTTAACGTCTAAATCACTTAAATCAACTAATTCATTTAACCATTTTAATGAAACTTGCATACTTTCCTACCTCTCTATATTTTTCTTTATTATAAAACAAAAATAACAGAGTGTAATAGAAGGAATTTATAGAAAGATGCGTTTTCTTTAATGTATCTTTACAAAATAACAAATCTTATATTTTTCGGGTTTAATAATAGTATGTAATATTTTATGGAGTTAAGTGTATGGTAAGTGTAAATAAGATTAGTAATATAAATTTTGTAACAAGACCTTCTTTTAAGGCAGAATCTAAAGATGATAAAAATATCCCGCAAGAACAAAAGTGTGATGCTAACGGTTGTGAATGCCTTGCAAACTATAACAAAGTATTGACCCAAAAACTTGAACCTTGTGTCTTAGCTCCACTAAAACCGGAAGAAGTTTCAAATATTGATGATATCGAAGGTGAAAAGATTTACACTTCAGATGGAAAGCTGCATTCTGTAATTCAAGATAATGATGATGTTAAAAAGATTTATGTACCGGATGAAGAAGATGAACACTCTGTTGCAGTGATTACTACCATAGATAAAAAAATAGGTAACAAAATTAGAGAACAGTATATGCATCCGAAAGAAAACTATGTTAATGTAAGGGAATATTCTCCAAAAACAGGAAAAATAATCAAAAGTACGTCTTATGAAGATGGAAAGTTAGATTATACTGAAAATACGTTCTACAAACCATCCGGAGAAACTATTTCAGAAACATATAATGCTAATAGCAAAACTTTTGAAATTTCCAGAGATAATGACAACCATTCCCAACATGCTGTTTATGATAAAAACAAGCAATTGATAGAAGCTCGTGACTACAAACAAAAGAAAAATGAAAACATTTATACAACAGCAAGCTTCTATAATGGCGGTATGTATAAGATTGACAAACATACAGAAGCAGTTTTGCCTAACAATTTGGGAAGAGAATTATTTATTAATAATCAAGAGTTGAAACCGGCAGAAAAATTTGTTCCAACTATTGATGTAAAAGGATATAAGGGTGAAAAAACATATTATTCTAATAATGCAATTGAAACAAATACTTTTGAACTAGATGGAGAAAAAGTTGTTGCGAAATTTAATCCGGATGGAGATATTACAGAATATTCAACACCAAGCAAAAAAGTCACAATTTCTGAATATATGCAAGAAATAGAAGAAAATCTTGATGGTGAACGCACAAAAACAACGCAATTCTATGGTGATGGGCTTGAATATGTTGATGTAACTATTGAAACAAAAGATTCTTATAAAGAGATTAGTTATGATGCAAAAACTAAAAATCCTACTCATTATGCGGAAGGCTTAATAGATGAGAATGGTGAACACGATGATAAAACTTTACTATACTTTAATAAAAAAGGAATGCTAGAGGACGCTTTTCAATTTTAGAGTTACTTGTCAAACTTTGCAACGTATTTAACTAAAGCATTGTAAACATCCGGCAGGATTTTGCCTTCTCTTACTTCGCCGTATAAAATAAGCAAAGCTTCTACTTGAGATAATTTTCTGCGATAAACGCGCGCTTCTCTTAAGGCACTATATTTGTCAGAAATAGAGATGATTTGAACACCAATATCTGATGTTAATTCTTCATCATTCCAAGCCGGATAGCCGGAATGCTTAAGGTTCTGATGGTGATATTTGATGAGTTCAAGCGTTTCTTGCGAAATGCTTTGTGTTTTCAAAAGTTCATAACCCAGCGTGGAATGAATATTCATAATTTCACGCTCTTTAACATTGAGTTTTGCAGGCTTGTTTAGAATTTTGGAAGGTATCAAAACTTTTCCCAAATCGTGCAGCATTGATGCTTCTTTTATGACAGATTTATCAATTTCACATTTCAAAGATTCTGACAAAACAGAATAAACTCCCATTGCTATATTACAGGTTTCATTCATATGCCCGCCGGTTAGTTCCTTTAGGGTCTTGGTATCAACTGACGGTTTAATTTTATACTTCTTTAAAAGCCCTTTTATAGCAGGATTGAGAGCTATCATATTTTTGACAACAGATTTTTGTAAATGTTCATCATTGCCGTTTTTAAGAAAAGTATTTCCTCTATCATCAGTATACACAAAATAGCTGTTGCGATTAATCTGCACAGCTCCTTTCAAGCTAACTCTCTTTTTCTTCGGGGATTTTAAAATCATTTCTCTTCTTTTAGAATTTTGGGATAGTATCTTAATATAAGTTTACAATAGGTTTCGTAATTTTGCAATATGTCAACAAAATTAATTAATAATAACTCCAATACTTCTCCCCTCTCCCTATTTACCCCCTCCCATTTACCCCCTCTGATTTACCCCCTCTGATTTACCCTATAATCAATCCTGTTGTATAATGTATTTATGAATGATATTTTGAGAGAAACGATTAAGCTTGTGCCGGAACAACCGGGGTGTTATTTATATTATGATGTCACCGGAGAAATAATTTATGTTGGAAAAGCGAAAAATCTTAAAAGAAGAGTATATAGTTATTTCCATAAACAGCACGAGAGCCCAAAGACAAATATTTTAGTTTCTCAAATTAAAAAACTTGAATACATTATAACGGATTCAGAAGTAGAAGCTTTGATACTTGAATCTCATCTAATCAAGAAACACAAACCCAAATACAATATTTTATTAAAAGATGATAAAAAATATCCGTATTTTTTGATTACGGATGAAGATTTTCCACGTATTCAAGTAGTTAGAAAGAAAAATTTGAATCCCGATAAAGGGAGATTTTATGGACCTTATACCGATGTCGGTGCAATGTATGCGACTTTGGAATTCTTAAAAAAACTATTCCCGCTAAAACAATGCAAGGCGCCAAAGTTCTCAAATCGTCCTTGCCTATATTATCATATTGGCAAGTGTTTAGCCCCTTGCCAAGGCAAAGTTACGCCGGAAGAATATCAAAAACTTATACATCAAGTAGAATTGTTTTTGAGTGGTAAACAGACAGAGCTTTTGAAACAAATTCAAGAACAAATGCAAAAATATGCAGAAACAGAACAATTTGAAAAAGCTGCAAAGATGCGTGATAGTTATCTTGATTTGCAGAAAACTCTTGAAAGACAAAAAGTTGTTTACGAAAATACTAAACTCAATGAAGATATTATTGCAGTTCTTTATGAGGACGGAATTCTTGCAATCGTGATTATGATGATTAGAGAAGGACGTTTGATAGACAAAAAAGATTTCACCTATTTTGTTGATAATATTGATAAAACCGAGTATTTTGAAACATTTTTCCGTGATTATTACACCGGACTCAAACTTGAATTTCCGGACAGAATTATTTCAAAGGATTTGGAAGAAGTCGGTCAGAAATCGCTTTATGAAGATTGGTTGAAAATTATTTCCGGCAAAAAGGTTACAATCAATTATGCAAAAAGTAAGTATAAAGAGATTTACGAACTTGCTCTCAAGAATGCGACAAACCTGCTAGAAAATGCAAAATTAAAGAAAATGGCGCAAATTAGAGATGATTTTAATGAAGTTGGGTCGTATTTGGCAGAAAAACTTCATTTGACAAATTTCCCTAATAGAATTGAATGTTACGATATATCTCATATTCAAGGTACAAACACTGTTGCATCTATGGTAGTATTCCAAAACGGATTGCCGAAAAAGACTGCATATAGAAAATTTAAAGTTCGCTCTACGGAAGGTAAACCGGATGACTTTTTATCAATGAAAGAAGTTTTGTCACGCAGATTGAGCCGTCTTGGCGAACCAAAATGGGAAAAACCGGATTTGATTATTATTGATGGTGGAAAAGGTCAACTGTCAAGTGTTATGCAAATTGTAGAAGGTATGGGGATAAAAGTTGGCAAAGACGGTATTGATTTTGTATCTCTGGCTAAGAGGGAAGAAGAAGTTTTTCTTCCGAACCAATCTGAGTCTATACTTTTGCCAAGAGATTCCAATGCGCTTTATCTTATTCAGAGAATTCGTGATGAAGCTCACCGATTTGCGATTACATTCCATAGAGATTTGAGATCAAAGAAATTAAAAGAGAATAAATAATCGCATTTTTGCATTCAAGTTGCCACATAAAGATTTATGTTCTCAGGAATGAACTATATTGCTGTTGCATATTTGCAATCAATATATCCATAGAAGAGAATTTAGATTCCAGTTGAGCTCGATATCTTTCAAGTGCAGTCTTTTGTTTTTCGATTTTGTTATCCAATTTGTTAATTTGTTTTTGATAAGACTTGTCTGTTGATTCAAAATAACCGCTTACAGATTTCAAAGATGATTCAACAAGATCTTCTACTTTTGTGAAGATACCGGTGTTGTTTTTGCTGCCAACAAGCAAATCTTTTACGGCACCTTGATCCGCCTTGAAAGCTTCAAAGAATTTATCTTTATCAAAAGTAAGTGTTGTAAGTCCGGATGTTGAAATATTATTACCACTTGCAGCTTCAACTTTAATACCGATTGCATCCAGATTCCTGAAAATGGTTGTTCCGGCATCAGAACTTGTCATCAAACTTCTTAATTGGTTTCTAATCAGTTTTAATGTAGACTGGTCTTTTAATTTTCCATCTTTTGTAATTTCTTTGTCAACGTTATCCATCAATTCGTTGTAAGAATCAACAATATCAGAAACAGCATTTGCAAGTGTTTCTTTATCTCTTTCAACAGTAAGAGTTATTGCAGAACCGTCGGTTAAGCCTTTCAAGTTTATTGTTAAACCTTTGATTCTGGATACATCACTTGTAATGTTGTTAGAGGTTGAAGTGTAGTATGTTCCGTTAATTGAGAATTTTGCATTATTACCGACTTCTTGCGAAGCTGTATTCATTCTGGTAACGTTTAAACTTCCATCAGCTGCCCATTCAGAATTTGTGTAACCCATAATGTCTGTGAAGTTACTTGTTCCTGCCTCAATGTTGATTAATGCTGAACCTGTTGTTCTGGACTTGATTACAAAATTGCCCTCAATGCTGTCCCAATATGCTGTTGCATTCGCTTCATCGTTAGAATTTATTTGAGAAATTATATCGGAGATTGTCGTTTTTTCATCAATAGTAAACGTTGCGTTACCAATTGTGAACGTACCTTTTGTAACGTCGCCTTTTCTGAATAATCCGGAATTTGTAATTACGGAAGAATTATTTACGCAGAACAATTCACGCGCACTCTTAACAGCACCATTGCCGTCAGAAGTTATACCGGTAATCGCTGCGAAGTTAGAAGTGTCAGTAGTTGCTCCGACTTCAACCTTGTCACCGTCTTTTTTAGAGTAGAACTTGATATATCCGTCTTCAAAAGTTAAATCAACGTCTGCAAATTCAGTACTTACAAGAGAACGTAAATCACCAAATGTTTGGTTTTTGTCAATTTTTATTGTAGCTTTTTGACCATTTAAGTATACAGAAAGTGTTCCGCTTGAAATGTTCATCAGTGACATTTTTGTATCATAACCTGCGTAATTAGCAACGGAGAATGTTTTTTCTTCTATAGTTGTAGTCGTTGCTTTGAGTGTATCTGTGCTTGCAACATAACCTCCAAGGTCTTTGTGATAAACTAGTCCGATATTAGAAAGTAAGTTGGAATTTGTTCCGTCGCTGTTGATTGTGAAGGTATTATAACCACTCTGAATCATCAATTGTCCGGAAGAAGATATAGAAGCTTCCAGACCGAGCGCTTTGAATTTTTCAATCAAAGAGCCGAACGTTTCATCAGCTTCAATTTTTATTGTTGCTGTTTCGCCATTAACGGTTACGGATAAATCGCCTTCTGCTTTCAAAGTATTACTTCCGTCAAGCTTGTTGAATTCGCTCAAAAGCGTGTCTTTTGTAGCTGCAGTAAAGTGTGTAACGGTTTCGGATGTTTGTTCAAGTCCTTTGTAGTGGAAGCTTGAATACTTGTCGTTGTCAGCAAACAATTTTTCTACAACGTTAGAAGCTCCGGTTGTGCTGTTTGATTTAGCGATATATGTGTCACCTGAACCTATTATAGTCAAGATTGAACTATCGCCGTCAGAAACGAGCGATGTTTCGATGCCGAAGGATTTGAGGGTATCGAGGAAAGAGCCCATTGTTTCGCCTGTAGAAATGTATGCTGTGAATTTTACACCATTTTTGAATATGTTGTATTCACCTGTTGTAACTCCGAGTTCTGAAAGTAATGTGTCACGAGTTACATCAGAATCAATTGTTGAAGTTTGTGTAACCTTAAGAGTGTCACTCTTGTAAGAACTTGTTTGAATCCAATTGTTCAAATCTATTCCGAGGAGCTCAAGCGCATTTGAAGCTTGGTCGCTTCCTGTATATTTCTGTAATAAACTGTTGCCTGTGTTTTTAATCAATAGCTGACCGTTTTCGTTGATTACGGATTCAAATCCATAGAGAGATAGTTCATCCATCAATGTTCCGACAGTGTCATCACTTGTAAGTTTGATGTTTGTTTGAACTCCGTCTTTTACTACGGTAATGTATCCTTCTTGATAATTGCCTTCGTTTATGGCAGAGAGTTTTGTGTTTCTGTTAATTGATTTTACTTCATCAGTCGGAATTTCGAGCCCTTTTGATGTGTAAATATTTACAAAATTCCATTCCGAGAACAACGTAGAAACGATGTTAGAATTGTCTGCAGCTAGCGCTGATGTTGCTAAATATGTGTTGTTGTATGCTCCGATTGAAATTGAACCGTCTTCTGCAATATCAGCAACAAGTCCATGTTTAGCTAATGTAGCCATTAAATCATTTACAGTCATATCTGCTGTAATTGATTCAGTGCTTCTGGAACCGCTATTGTAAACATAGAATGCGCCGGTTGTAATGCCAAGATTGTTACCGTCACTGTCTTGAAGATCAGCAAGCTTAGTGCTACCGGAAACAACATTGTTAGATTTAGTTGTGTAACTCAAGTTTTCGCTTGTAGAATCGTATCTTGTAGACCAATTATCTGCAATATTTAATTTGCTTAAGATGTTGGAAGCTCCGTTTGTGATGCCGTTTGTTGTCATATAACTATCATTTGTACCGTCAAAATACAATTTGCCCTCAGTAGATAATCCCATAGTGATTCCGTATTGAGCAAGTTTTGCACTCAATGTTTGTAATGTGTCGTTGTTGTCGATGTTTACAAGATATCTTGTGCCATCTTGGTATACATAAATATTACCGCTTGTAATTCCGAGATTGTTTTCGGCAGAATCCGTAAGCTCGTTCAATTTTGTATCAAATGAACAAGTTATGTTGTCGACTTTTGTATCTCCAAGGTGCTTACTTTCTTGCTTAACTTCTCCGAGCGACCAGTTAGTTAAACCAAATTTGTCGAGGATGTTGGAACCGCCATCAATGCTGGATAAATAGCTTTTGCCAACTCCGCTCACGTAAAGTCTTCCGGCAGAGTCGATGTCGGATTCAAAACCATATGATGCAAGAAGTCTCATGAAATCAGCAACTGTTTTTACGCTCGTAGTGTCGATGTTAACTGTGTAATTAACTCCTTGCTGCGTAATTAAAATGTTTCCGTTGGTTATGCCGAAAGATGATAACAAGTCTGTTTTAGACATAGGTAAAGTCGTTTGTTCAACAAGGTTCGTCGATATGTTGAAAGTTTCCCCTATGCCATAAACTTTTGTGTAAGTTCCCATCAATAATGTGCCGAGATTTCCGGAGATGGAGAAGTCGGTTAATGTGGAAGAATTTATACTAAACTTGCCTAAAGCGTCTAATGAAGCGTTGATACCGTAACCGGCTAATGCGTCAATTACGTCGTAGATAGATTTTGTTCTGTCGAAAGTCAATGTAACTGTCTGACTGCCTGCGTCAGAAGTTGTGCTCAAGATGAGTGTGCCATCACCGGTTCCCATTGTGTTACCTAAAGAATCTGCAAGGTTTCCGAGTTGAGTAGTTCCGGATGCTGCTACTGTAACGGTGTGAGATAGTACGTCGGAATTTCTGTTTACTGTGACGGTTTGAACGTTTTGTATAACGTTTGAGAGCTTTAATGCTGTCAATATGTTAGAACCGCCGTCGGCTGCCTGCATGTAAACGTTTCCGATACCTTCTATTGATACTTTGCCATCATGAATGTTGCCGACAAGTCCGTACTTAGAAATATCAGTGAAAAATTCGCCGAGCGTTTTTGTTGCGTCAATGCTTATTGTGACAAATTGTCCGTTTGTTTGATGGATGACAAGATTGCCGTTTCCGTTGTTGAAGCCGTTTATGTCAGCGAGTTTTGTGTTAACGTCTACAATCGCGCCGTCAGTTGTATATGTTAGGTCTTTAGAATCTGTGTTTTTGATTTCTTCTATAGTACTGCCGGACCAGCTCTTGTCTTCCCCTGTTTCTATCTTGAATATGTCTTCCAATGTAGAATCCATACTCTTGATTATTCCGTCTGCTGTACCTTGGAGTGTGATTTTTCCATCGCTTACGGAGCCGGAAATACCAAGTCCGGCTAAGGTTGTTAAAATGTCGTCAACAGTTTGGCTTCCGCTTACTGTTACGGTGTATAATGTTCCGTTATTTTCGACAATAATGTTTGCAGAATCTTTTAACCCGAGTTTTTCTAAAGTTGTGCTTGTTGTCATAGCGATTGTTGCTGTGCCTAAAAGCGTGTTAGATTCTGTGTTGTTAATATCGTCTTGATAGGTTTTATCTTTGCCGTAACCCATTTTTAAAATGTCAGCAAGTTCATTGTCAATAAATGTTATGTAAGATTGCTTTCCGCCGGTTAGCGTGATTTTGTTATTGTTGTCGATTGCACCTGCAATGTCGTAACCTGCAAGCATTGTGAACATATCGCCAATCGTGTCGGTAGCTTTGATTGTGACTGTGTAATCTTGTCCGTCAGAATTAAGTATAATTCTCTTGTCGTCAACAAGCCCTAATTCGCCTAAAGTTGTAGATTGACTCAAAGAACCTTCTGAATCTGTAGTTAATAAATCAGAAGTTGAGTTGGATATAATTGTAACGATTACAAAACCGCCGTCGCCATCGCCGCCACTGCCGTCTGTTGAGATTTTGTATGAGTAATTCTCTCCGACAGTGAATCCCAAGATGTCAGCGAGTTCTTGTGTCATATCTTTGATGTATAAATCTTTACCGCCGGAAATTATCATTCTGTCATTAGTGGTGCTGATAGTAAATCCATAATATTGAAGCTTGGCAATCATATCGTTTAAAGAATCAGTAGTTGAAATGTCAATTGTTCTTTCAACTCCGTCAGCTACGATATTGATAGTTGCGTCGTTTTGTAAGCCAAATTTGGATAGAAGCGAATCTGAGGTCAAAGATGTTTTTAATGTGACAGATTGCACTGTTTGTGAAGATATTCCAAGCGCGTCAGCAGAAACACCTTTTACGTAATTGCCGTTTGTGGAAGTTATGCTCAATACACCGTTTGAGAATGATGCATCGATTCCGTATTCATTCATCTTTTCTAATAAATTATTGATAGTTGTAGTGCTGTCAATGTTCATTATGTATAAGAGACTTCCGCCGGAATTGTATATGCCAAAATGAGCTCCGACATCAGCCATATCTTCTGCAGTACAACTGATTGTTGTTCCGCATTCTGTACCGACATCAGATAATCCGTTGTTAATTCTGGAATCTCTTGTAGCAGAATTGTAATAACTGCCATTCGAATTTGCAAAACCAATGATATTACCGGCTTTTGCAGAACTGCCACCGTTGATTTTAACGCCAACTTGGACATGTAAGCTAACCTTTGTATCTTGTGTGTAGCCGATATAACCTCCGGCATAAGCAGTTCCATTTATGTTTATTGTAGAATCTACGATGTAGACGTCACCATTAGTAGTGACGCTTCCTCTTACAGTAGTAGAATCTGAATCTCTATCAAGTTCGGATTCAACGCAACCTACTAAACCTCCGATATATCCGACTGCTGTGTCATGACTAAGGCCATCATCATGGTTCTCACTATCATAATCCGAATATGTGATACTGCTACCGGATACTCTAACTGTATATAAATACAAGGATCCGTCACTAGTACCACCATAACTTGGTGATTTGTAAACCGAATTTTTTGCATAACCGATTATAATACCGGTTGCAGAGCCTTCCGGAATTGTTGTACCGCCGGAAGGTGTTGTAGTATAACTGCCGGAAGCATGTATACTCGTGGAAGTTGTTTTTATATTAATATTATTAGCTGAAATATTGTACAGATATGTGTCATCCCCATCCCTACTATCTATATATCCGGCAACGCAGCCGAAATCATAACCGCGAGAATTATCTACGGTAATATTGTTAAAAGTGATATTATTAATTCTAAGTACCCGATTATTTATTTCAGCGGCTAAAACACCCGAGTTGAACTGGGTACCATTGCCCCTTATTGTATAAGATTTAGTCTTAAGGTTGAAATCACTAAGTACGAGGTCTTGAACAGAACCACTAAATGAAGTAAACAAACCGCTGTGTTCTCCTGTCAAGCCGGAGATTGTGTGTCCGTTTCCGTAAATGGTGTAGCTGAAACTTGTTTCTTGCCAATCGTAGTTACTCAAATCAATGTCATCACCTAGTACAAATGTTTTGTTAGCGTTTACGGCAGCTTGCAATTCTTCTGCTGTTGTTACCCACATATAGTTACTTGCAATCGCTTGTTCTTTGGTTATTTCATTTACATCTCCAATAAGTGCTTTATTTGGGTCGGCGCCGACATTGTTGAGCAAAGTATCTTTGCTCAAATAAATATTCTTGGATGAAGTTAGTGTGATAGCAACGGTTGATGTTGCAGAAACAGATGGATGTCTTATTATGTAAGAATAATTTTCGCCAACCGTAAGTTGAAGCAAATCTGCAAGTTCTGCGCTCATGTCTTTTATGTACAAATCTTTTTTACCGTTGATGGTAACTTTCCCGTCTTGTGTTTTGATAATAAAACCGTTTTCTTTAAGAGCGTTTAGAATATCATTAACAGAGTTGCCTCTGTTGAAAGTTAGAGGGAATTCTATACCGTCAACAACAGCATTCACTACAACATCATCATTGATACCAAAGTCTGATAGCTTGGAATCAAACGTCAATGAACTATACAAAGTCGAAGTTTGCGTTCCGCTTGTCGCAGATAAGCCGAGTGCTTTTGGAATTGTACCTTCTATATAATTCCCGTCAGCAGAAGTGAGCGTTAAGACTCCATCCACGACAGAACCCGAAAATCCGTAGGGCTCTAATGCATCAAAAAAGTCGTAAAGCGAATTTGTTGTAGCAAAATCCAACGTAGCTAAAAGCGTGCCGGAAGAGTTGTAAATCAGAATATCTGCGCCCAGATAGTCTTTGAGATTTCCGGCTGTTACGCCGGTAATATCTTCAGTGCCGGCGGTGTAAATCGTATCGTAATATTGTCTGCCACTTAGATCTATGTAACCATACGCTTTGCTTGTGCCGGCAAGAGTTGCATCATAAGTCGTGTTGGAGAAGTTTAATGTTACATTGCTTGTGCTGCTAAATTTGTTTCTTATGTATCCACCAAGTACTGCACCCGTTGCAGCCGCGCCGAGTGTTGTTGAGCAAGAAGCTGTTACGCTCGCAGAAGTCTTGCATCCTGATATTGTGTAGCTGCCAGAATTGCTAGCTAGTGAACCAACAATACCACCGCTATATGCACTTCTTGTACCGCTTGCGCTGATTGTAGTATTTGCGATTTCACAATCTTTAATTAATGCGCTGCTACCCATTGTGCCGGCAATCCCGCCTATGCTTAATACGTGATTTGTATCAGTTACACTAATATTAGTCTTATATACATTTGAATTTGTAATGACACTGCTGTTCCTCATATAACCAACAAGTCCGCCGGCAAGAATATCATAATCTGTCCAACTAGAACTGTTTGCAGTATTTAGTACCATGTTGCAGTTATATGTTGTAGAGTTTGTAATAGTACCATCATTAAGTTGAGCCGCAAAAAATCCAAAATAACAACTAGTTGAATCTGTTGTTGAATAATTTATGTTGGAATTCTTGATTATGACATTATCAACCGTGCCATAAATATAATCTGCAAGAATTCCGCGATCATATAATGCAGTGTAGTTAAAATTATCAATTACAAGATTGCAAACTTTTTGACCTTCATTAACATGAGAAGAGAATACGTTTGTGCTGCCATTTTTGATTGCAAAGCCGTTACCGTTGATTTCTTGTACAGAATTGCCGCTAGAATTATTTATAGAGCTACGTCCGCTAAAATCAATATCGCAGCCTAGCATAACTTTGGATGGTTCGCCAGAACCTTTGTTCAATGCACTGTTTAACTCTTCATACGTTGTAACCCAAGTATATCCTGCGGCTTCGGCTTGTTCTTTTGTCATTCTCGTGACTTTGTTGACTAAACCTGCACCGGCATTTTCTAAAGTTGAATTAGCGGATTTTAGTACACTGCTTTTGGATGTTATTTCAATCGCAATTGTGGATGTGCTTCCGCCACCGCCTCCGGTGCTTGTTCCGGTTCCGACTTTTTCGATTACTTTGATACCGAGAGCGTCAGCAACATCACCTGTAATGTAGTTGCCGATTTTTGAGTCGAGCGAAATTATACCGTCTTTCATTGTGGCGGTGATTCCGTTTTCTTCAAGTTTTGTGAACAAATCTTTGATTGTCGTAGTGTTATCTACGGTGATTGTTGCAATCGCGTTTTTAGCGCTATCGTGGATTATAATATTGCCGTCGCCCAAATCTCCTATGATGTCTGCAATAAGCGTGTCTTCTGTCGCAGGTGTCTGTGACGTGAATGTTATTGCGACGCTGGAAGTATTTGCAATTCCAACTGTCGTTGCTGTAGTTCTAATACCTAACGCATCCGCAAGCGGACCAGTCAGATACCAGTCACTGTTTCCATACTTAAGAACTCCATTTTCTAAGGTAATATTTGGATCTATATCAAGGATATCTTGAATAGTAGAATTTTCGTTGAATTGGTAAATGTTAGAAGTCGTGTCAGAATTGCTATTATCAAAAATTGTGTAAGGATTATAGTAAGTTATAACACCATCTTCACTCCAAATCGTTCTATTAAAATTACCTTTGCTAATTGCATCATCAATACTATTTGCGATACCAACATTGTTGCGTGTTAGATTTACGTATTTGTCATTGTTATTGCCTATATTAACTTCGCCCAAACTAGCCATAGACTCTGAATAAAATACATTATTCAGAGTTATATTGTTTTTGACCGCTGTAGATGGACCATAATATCCACCAATAATTGTATTCACAAATCCGTTAGGTGCGCTCAAGTCCGCATCAACGTAGCTGTTACTTATGTTTAGCTTACTTGCTCTTGGAGGAGAAATAGAACCATCTGTATAGAATCCAACAAGACCGCAAATAGAGTCGTTATCCTTATTTCTGGTAGAACTAATCCTTCCGCCAAAGTAACAGTTATCAATGTTTAGAGTTGAACCGACGGAAGAAATATATCCAACCAAACCGCTAGCCAAGAAGAATGAACCGCTAGCATCCATTGTACTGGAAGATTGTGAGATAGAAACTGTGTAGGCGCCTTGAATATTTGCGATTAATCCTCCAGCCATACCGACATTGCTATTAGATATGTTAGCAGTTGCAGTAAAGTCTGTTGAACAATTAGTAATTGTTGAATTACGGTATGTGTTAGCCCACAATCCTGAAATACTCATATTTATAGCAGAAGAGTTGGTGACTGTGACACCGGAAATATTGGCTCCATAGCTACTCATTGCTAAGAAACCACCACCGTATAAATAATTTGTGTCATCAGAGGTAACATCTGCAGAAAAATTAAAATTATCAAGTTGCAGATTTTTTATTGTAGCATTATTTAAGCAGCCAAATAAACCGTTAACATATCTATTTTCACTTGTATGATCGCTTATTGTTTTGTTTAGGTTGCTTATTTTATGACCTTGACCATCAAATGTACCACAGAACATTTGACTATAATAATTCATATTGTTTCCAATAGAAACCCAATCAGTAACTCCGCTTAAGTCGATATCATTCATTAGAACAAAAGTTCTATTGCGAGTAACATAACTTCCTGCATTAGTCAATTTTGCAAGATTAACCAAATCTTCCGCAGTTGAAATCCCGATAACAGTGCCCGTTATACCGCTTGCGGTTATTGTTCCGTCGATTTTTATTGTGTTCAACAATTCGCCCAATGTTGTCGTTGCACTTGCGGTTGTTGTTTCTGAATAAGTAACTTTGGCGGACGAAGTCACTGTTATAGCTTCCGTAGTCGATATAGTAATCGTACTTACGCTTATTCCAAGATTATCCATTATACTGCCGACTGCATAATTGCCGTCAGCTAATTCTAAAGAAATTATGCCGTCTTTGATACTGCCTGTGATACCGTATTTAGCGAGTTCCGCAAACATATCTTCAATCGTAGAGCTTGTTGTTAGATTATTAATAGTGCCGATTGCGTTCTTGTCTTTGTCATAAATTATGATTGAATCATCATCCGCAGTGATAGCGCCGATTTCTCCGAGAGTAGATTTTAGGTTCGCTACTGTTTCGCCCGTATAAGTTATTTGAGCAGTAGAAGAAGCCGACGTATTCACTACATCTGTAACGGTTTGTGTATCAATACCCAAAGCTGTCGCAACCGTACCGGTAATATATTTATGCTCGGCTGATTTTAGAGAAATTACGCCGTTAGCAATTATGCCGTCTATGCCTTCGGCTTTCAACTCGTCAAAAATATCTTTTAACGTAGTAGAACCGCTCACAGTAATTGTTCTATAAGCGTTACCTTCTTTGTCGTTCAATATTATTGTAGAATCGTCTGCAACGCCTACGTCGGACATTTTTGTTTCCAAATCTGCGTATTCAGTCTTTGTCGTAACAAGAGTTTTGCCGGTCGCAGATACCGCCGTTGTCGTAGAAACTGTACTAAAACCAAGAGCTTCTGCAACACTACCTGTTACAGCACCGCCCGTAATCAGCAGTCTGCCTGTGCTATCGAGTGATGCAGAACCTTTGTTATCGTAGATTTGGCTAATGAGTTCATCAAGAGTAGTGCTCTCTGATACGTCTAGAGAAACTCCGTTGAAAGTTAATGTGTACCCGTCTTTCACCGCGTCAGTAGTGCCGAGTGTTGATATAATGTCGCCCAAAGTTGTGCTTCCCGTAACGGCTCCTGCGGTTGTTACGGTCATAATTGAGCCGAGTACAAAGCTTGTTTTATTCTCTGTTGTCAAGCCCATTGCTTTTTCTAACGCAGCGTTTTCAATATATCCGCCTTCGATTTGCAGAATCCCATCAACAAGCGAAGCCTTCATGCCGGCATTATTAACAAAATCGAGAATATCGCCAATCGTACTAGCTTCTGTAACAGTGAGACTTCCGACAAGTTTTGCTTCGTTGTCGTACAGATTCAACGTTCTATCAGCTTCTGACATAGAATTAGAAATTCCGTATTTGTCTAAAGTCGTGCTTCTTGTTGCATCAATCGTCACGGTTTCTAATTTGTTCAAAGCGTCAGAAGTTACGTATTTGCCGGAAATTGTCTTAGTAAGGTTCAATACAGAATTCAAGTCTGCCGTTCCGCTTTCCAGTGTTGCGTTCTCGATTGTGAACTTTTGCGTATTCTCATCCCAGCTAGCAGCAATACCAACATCTTTTAGTTTGTTGATTAAGTCTTCCAGAGTGTCTGTTTTCGCAACTTCAATTGTTCTCATATCACCGCGTACATCAAAGATTGCTGTTCCATCAGCTTGCAGGCTTAAATTTCCAAGTGTACTTGTTAGTGAAGCTGCGATAGTATTAGTAACCTCTTTTGTAAGAGCTCTTGACTTTGAATATGTTGAAGCAACCGTGATTTGGTCAGTTGAGATTACGGAAGAGCCGTAAAGACAAGTCAACAAATCTGTTCCCTGCTTGTACCTATCATCGGCTTCTCGAATAGTACCGTTAGCAATAAGTTCATTAACTTTGTCATCAGATAGAGTTGCAAAAGCTCCGCCTGTGATTTCTAAAACTCCGTCATCACGAAGCTTTGTATAAATACCAAGGTTGCCCATATCAGCCATAAAGTCGGCAAGAGTTTGACCGTGATAAATCTTTTCGTAAAACTTATTGCCGTCATTATCAGTGACTTCTATATATCCGGCACGGACTTTCATCTCATCAACAAGTTTTGTATCCAGAGTTACGAGTTCAGCTTTTTTCACGGTTTCTGTTAAAGGTTTGCCCGTCGTGATTGCAGTATAAGGTTCGGAAGTTAAGCCCAAAGCTTTAACCGCATCAAAAGTTCCGCCCGTAATTGTTCCGCCGGAGATTTCAACTCTGCCTTCCGAATCAATCGCTGCGTACAAACCCGCATTAGATATCTTGGTGAGCAAGTCGCCGATTGTCGTATCTGTTCCAACTGTGATTGTAGTGTATTCGTTGCTGGAATTTTTCACAATTACAGTCTGGTCGTCTTGAATATTAACGCCCAAATCTTTAAGCAAAGTATCGGAAGTTGCGGCGGTTGTTTGTGTGATAACTGTTTTGTGACTCAAGTCATTGGATTTTTGGGTGTTAGAATAAATATCAAGTTCCAGACCGAGTGCATTTTTTATATTTGTCGTTCCTTCGTCTGTAATATTTGCGTCAACAATCGTTAAAACCCCAGTCTTATCAAGGCTTGCACTAATCTTGTTGTTATTAAGTCCCTTGATAAATTCGTCAAGCGTTGTATTCTCGTCAATCGTGATTTGATATTCTGCATCATTGGCTTTTATGGTAAGCGTACCGGCATGTGCACCAAGTTCAGAAAGCTTTGTATTATTCGTAGCAGCAGAATATACTGTGTCTGTGCTTGTAATTTTTAGCGAATTACTTGTGTAACCTTCGTTTACACCAGAAAGTTTAAATGCATTGACAATTCCTGTTTTGTCGATATCGTTGATGTCATTGGCGCTAATGTCCATTGAAAAAATACCGGTTTTGTCGTTGTAGGTCGCATTAACGCCGATGTTTTGCAACTTTTCTATAAAAGATGCAATTGTATCGGATTCAGTAATCTCAATTCCTCGTTCAACCCCATTAACTTTCACGCCGATGTTACCTGTTTTAACTCCGAGGTTTATGAGTTTGGAATCCGCAGTCGCAGTCGTTGTTTGAACAATTGTTGTCATGTAGCTGTAATTGCTTTTAGCGGCAGAATTTGTCGCAAGTTGGTCAACCAGCACATTGTATGTAGATTCTTCTGCTTCTGTTGTCGCAGTTGCGGTAAGTATATCAAGGTTTGCAGAAGTCGCAAGGTTTTGCGCGAACAAATCCGTCGCTGCAATTCCGAACTTTGAATCAGTAATCTTCTCCAACATAGAGCGGAATGATGAAAAGAATGACTTAATGCTTTCTAAAGTATCTTTGGTTAATTCAATCCCTTCTTTCTCTTCTTGCAGCGTGTCAATCTTCGCTTGTTTTAGTTTAACAAGCGATTCTACCCAAGATGAGGTATCTAATCCTGATGCTAATCCGCTGAATGAGATTGTCATTATGTATCCTTACCTGCTCTTAATCTTTGTGGTAAATGTATTTAGGAAAAAAGAAAAAGATATCGGAGGTTACTAATCTATAAGCCCCGATACCTGCTCCAATAATTGCATATGTAACGATAATTCGTTTGGAGTCTTTTGATATGCTCTTTTAAGGCTCTATGTTCTAATACATAGACACCTCTAAAGAAAGGCAAATATCTTCAAGATATTTCTTAACTTCCTTTTATTGCATTGGGCTTGATTTAGCACAAATGCTGACTTCGCAACGTATAATACATTGCGTCCTCATATTTTGATTACATTCATTACTAATCCTAGTATAACACATGTATTACAGGTTGTGAACCCCTCTAAACAGATGAATATATTTTTTGTATATTACCAGTATATGGAGTCGCCGGAATTTTTTTGATATAATAAAAATGAACAATTTTTGTTCAAAATCGTTTATTATTTGTGGAGTGAAAAAGAGTAGTTTTAAAATCAGTAGGGCGCATTCCCTCTCCTAGCAGGAGAGCGGATTTTCGGTAGGGCGTAAGCCCGTAAGGTGGAGGTCGGACGTTACTCCGCCGACACCCCGAATAATCCAAGACAGGGTTAGGGTGAGGTAGAAGCTTGAAACTTGACAATGATTATTAATATATGAACCAATTTATTTATATGGAGGATTTATGAAAAAAATATTAACAGCAAGTGTTTTGGCAGGATTATTAATTGTACCTATGGCAGCACAAGCGGTAAGTAACCAAATAGAAAGAGGATATATTTCAGTTTCTGGCACAGCTAATACAGAAGTAGCACCTGATGTTGCAGAAATTTCATTTGCAGTTCAAACTTCTGATACGAAATCTATGCAAAAAGCGACTTTATTAAACAAAGAAACTTCTGATAGAGTATTATCAGTATTGAGTTCTATGTTGAACAAGGATAACGGAGATTATATCAAAACTTCTGATTTTAGCGCTTCTCCGGTTTATTCTTATAGCGGAAGCAAGAGAAATCTTGATAAGTATGAAGTTTCAAACAGAGTAATCGTTCATACAAAATCTTTGGACAAAGTCGGAGCTATGATTGATAAGGCAATTGAAGCCGGCGCTACAAATGTAGACAATTTGAACTTCTCTGTATCAACTTATGATTCAAAATGTAATGACTTGATTACTATTGCTACTAAAAAAGCACAAACAAGAGCCGGAGTTATTGCAAAAGGTCTTGGTGCAACAATTGACGGAGTAAGAACTGTAGATGTAAGCTGCAATGCTAATAACTACAACAACACTCCACGTTTCTATATGGCAAAAAATATGATGGAAGCAGCTGCGGATTCTGCAGTTGGTTCAACCCAAACATCAATTTCCGGTGGTGTTGTAAAAGTTAATGCGAATGTAAATGTTACATTTTTTGTTAAATAATTACTATCAATAAACAGGGCAGTTTTTATTGCCCTGTTTTCGTGTTAGAATGCCAATATGAAAGACAAGAACAAAGTTATAAAGAAAATATTGAATAGTCTGAATGCAAATGATATTGATTATGCACGCAGACTTATAGAAAATGATTTAAAAAGACTAGGCGCAAAGGACGAGTATTATTTCTATTCAGCATTGATTGCAAAAGATTTCGAGATTAAAAAAGAACTTTATACAAACGCAATAGAAGCTAATCCGAATTTTACTGATGCATATATAAATAGAGGACTTGTTTATAATGAACTAAAAGAGTATAAAAATTCTATTGCAGATTATGATAAAGCGATTGAGATGGATAGCAAATGTGCTTTGGCTTTTAATAATAGAGGGTATTCAAAATTTCTGGCAGGAGATTTAGATGGTGCATTAAAAGATTATAATAAAGCAATTCTTCTTAATCCAAAAATGAAAATGGCATTGGATAACAAGGCTATGCTTTTCTCTAAGGCTTGTATGGAAGATGATAAGGATTTTGGAGAAAAATATTACCTAAGTTTGGGTATTGTAGAGTTGCGTGAGGGTAATATCGCAGAAGCTATTAGAAATTTTGACGAATCCATTGCGCTTAATCCTAAAACAGAATTACCATATTTTTACAAAGGTATTGCTTATCATAGTTTGAATAAGAATGATGAAGCTTATGAAAACTACTCAAAAGCTATTGAGATTAACAAAAATATGATTGATGCTTATTATAATAGAGGTCAGTTGATTTATAAAACTAATCCAAAGCAAGCGATAGATGATTTTGTTGCCGCAATTGCTCTTGATTCAAAGTTTATAGAAGCATATTATTCTTTAGCAGCAGTTCAAAAGAATTTGGGTCAGTACGAAGATGCTATTAAAAACTTAGATAAAATTATTGAACTGAAACCGCAAGCAGTTAATGCAAAAGGTTTAAAAAAGTTAATTTTGACAAAATATTTAAAGCGATAATTTATTGTAGTATAATGTTCCTAGTATTTAGCAAGAAATAAGTACAAGTCTAGAATAGGGGAATTTATGTTACTTTCAGAATTTGATTATGTATTGCCGGAAGAATTGATAGCACAACGTCCGAGTGACAAGAGAGAAAACTCTCGTATGATGGTTTTAAATCGCGATAATCAAGAAATCTTGCATAAACATTTTTATGATATTGTTGATTTATTGGATGATAGCCATGTTCTTATTCTGAATGATACGAAAGTTATCCCTGCTCGTTTGTATGGTTATAAAGATACCGGTGCTAAAATAGAAGTATTTTTGCTTAAGGAAAAAGAAAACCATAATTGGGAAGTTTTGATTAAACCTTCTAAACGTGTAAGAGTTGGCACAGTTATAAAAATTGCCGATGAACTTTCTTGCGAAGTTCTTATGCCGCTTCCGGATGACGGTAAGTGGCTTGTAAAAATGATTTATGAAGGGGATATTTTTGAAATTCTTCACAAAGTTGGAAATATTCCGCTTCCACCTTATATTGAAAGAAAAATGACGAATGAAGAGTTGAAAAAACTTGATTTTGAACGCTATCAGACGGTTTATGCTAAAGATGAAGGTTCTGTTGCGGCACCAACAGCCGGATTACATTTTACACAAGATATTCTTAAAAAATTGCAGGATAAAGGTGTTGAAGTAGGATATGTTACACTTAATGTAGGAATCGGAACTTTTAGACCGGTAAAATGTGATAATATTCTAGATCATCGTATGGATTCAGAAACTTTCCAAATTAAACAAGAAACAGCGGATTTGATAAATCGAGCAAAAGCAGAAGGTAAAAAAATTGTTGCAGTCGGTACGACGAGTGTAAGAACTTTGGAAAGTGCTTATAAAATGTTTGGCGGAATTCAGGCATGCAAAGGTGCATCCGAATTGTTTATTTATCCGCCTTATGAGTTCAAGGTTGTAGATAAATTGATTACAAATTTCCATTTGCCAAAATCAACATTGTTAATGCTTGTAAGTGCCTTGGCTACAAAAGATTTTGTATTCAAAGCTTACGCAGAAGCAATAAAAGAAAAATATCGCTTCTATAGTTACGGCGATTGTATGTTTATAAATTAGCGGAACACTTAAGTTAAGTTTTTGGAACAAATCATTTTTATTTACACCAAAATCAAATCAGCTGAAATCTTCAATTTTTGTTGCAATGCGTTGCAATTAAATAGTTTTGTTAATATAATTGGCAGATTGGTCATAAGATATTATAATTATTACTGCTAAAAGTTTAAGGTGCAAAAAATTGCACTATACCTCTATAATGGCACTGCAAACGAGTGGTTTGGTGTAACGATAATCGTTGCACCAAACCACAGCTTTTTAATATGAACTTTTATTTTTGATGTTTTTCTACAACATCTATAAGATTATTATCATTGTCATATTTTAATTGATATTTATCTTTATGACGTGTTACCTCAACTAAATTGCCTCTTGAATCATATTTTAATTTATCTTGGCTATTACCATTATATTCAAGTAAACCATCTTTGTTGTATCTAAATACAATATCTCCTAATTTTGTAACCTTTCCGTCAGTCATTTCTACTTTTGGAGGTTCTCCATTTTCTCCAAAAGTAAAAGCTACTGCTACGATATGACCATTTTTATCTTTGATTATTATATCTGCTCTATTTTTGTAATATTCAATTTCAGTAAATTCATTAGGTTTAGCAATTACTTCTCTATACTCATGTGTATTTCCTTTGGTGTCAATACTGGTACATATATGCAAATTTCCTGTGGGTACATCTTTATATTCGTATATCATTTGTCCATTCCCGCTATCAACAGATTCTAATACTCTGTGATTGTTATCATATTTATTGAATTGGAATGACGAAAGCTCCGGTTCTGCACCTGAGATATAAGTATAATAATGCAATTGGTATATTAAATTATTATCATTATCATAAAATTCTTTCCAATAGCTTCTATCATCACCTGTCATAACGACTTTATATGTTTGTCCATTATAATTAACAGTTCCTTCTGTTTGTTCGCTTTTGCCAGCAGTCAAATATTGGCTATCACCATATGGTTCGAGGTAAGGCTGTTGTTTTGTTTGCTTATTTTCTATAGGAAGTTTGTCAAGTTCTGCTACAACTTTTTTTACTTCTGCAATTTTTTGCTTAACATCTTCTGCTTTTTTGTTCTCAGATTGAGTTGCTTCTACTTGAGGAGTGCGTTCTACTTCTGAAAGTTCTTCTGTTGGTATAGTAGAAATAGTTTCTACTTTTTCTTCTTTTTCAAATAAATCAAATCCAACATCTCCTTTGCCGATTAATAAGCCTGCTCCAAAAACTGCTCCAATACCAACTGTTTTTGCAATTGGATTTGACATTAAATTCTTTACTGTTTTGCATGCCATTTGTGCGATTTTTAAACTCATATCTTTTCCTCCTTTTACTTAACTAATTTTTCTCCGTTTTAGAATTTAAATTCCCAACTTGTATTTATATAAAGTCATTTTTGAAAACGGAATTTACTACTACTACTACTACTACTACTACTACTACGCTTGAATTTGAGCATCAAAAAAATTCATATTAACAAAACTTAACAATTGTTTTAACATTTAATATTTCTTAATAAATTGTAAATCCCCGCATTCAAGAAGCAATCGCAACACTATTAAGTTTGTAGAACGTGTTCAACATTTGTCATTGAACACGACAAAAACAAACTCATTTCCTTACAAAACTTAACTTTGGTAGCAAAAAATATTTTTTTTGAGTATTATGTTAAAAGTATCAATCAAAAGGAAATGAATAGTGGCAAAAAAGTTAAAGCAAGAAAAATATTTAAACCAAGAAGTTAAAAATCAAAATTCAGTAAAAATAAAAGCTCCAATTGTTGAAGCATTAAAAACGGCTTATGAAAATCCGACTTACCAGTTCCATATTCCGGGGCATACAAAAGGGAAGGCGATTTTTAAGGATTTTAGAAAACTTATTGGTGAAAAAGCTTTAAATATTGATACTACAGATGAATTTGATAATTTGGGAACATTACATCCTGCAACCGGTCCGATAAAAGAAGCACAAGAGCTTGCAGCAGAAGCTTTTGGTGCAAAGAAAACATTCTTTTTGCTTAACGGTTCAACAGCAGGAAATTTAGCTTTAGCAATGGCTTTAACAAAAAAAGGTGATAAAGTTATTGTGAACAGAAATTGTCACCGCTCTGTATTGACAGGTATGATTATATCAGGAGCTGAACCTATTTGGATTTGTCCAAACAGAATTGAAGATTGGTCAATTTGGGGAAATACTGATGCAGCTCAAATAGAAGAATTAATTAATAAAAATCCTGATGTATCTATGGTTTGGATTACAAACCCGACTTATGAAGGTGTTGTATCTGATATTAAAGCTATTAGTGCAGTTTGTAAAAAACATAATATTCCACTTCTTGTTGACGAAGCTCATGGATGTTTGTGGAATTTTAATAAGCATTTGCCGGAAACAGCTTTAAAGCTTGGAGCAGATGCTGTTGTACATTCTTTACATAAAACAGGTGGAAGTATGAGTCAAAGCTCTATGCTTCATATTTCAAAAGATTCTTGCTTAAATGTTGAATCAGTGGAAAAAGCTTTAAAATTATTACATACAACCAGCCCATCTTTAATGTTATTAGCGAGTTTAGATGCTGCTAGAGCAAATTTGCAATCTAAAAACGGACAAATTTTGCTAGAAAGAGCTGTTAAAAATGCAAAATATTTAAGAACAAGGCTTGATTCAATCCAAGGTTTACATCAATTAAAAGGTGATTTTGGGTATAAAACTGATGTAACAAAAGTGTTTATCAGAATAGACGGTTTGTCAGGAAAAAGACTTGAATCAATATTGGAAATAGATTTCGGTATTGAAGTTGAATCTGCTTCTGATATAGGAGTTTTAATACTTTGTAATATTGGTAACAAGCATTCTGATTTTAAGTATTTGGCTGATTGCTTAGAAAAAATCGCAGCAACAAATTATCAAGATATTTATTATCTAGAAAAACGTAAACACATGCCAATGTTAGAACCTCAAATTAAGATGAGTTTGAGAGAAGCATTTTACGCAGAAAAAGAAACTATTCCAAAATCTGAAGCAATTGGAAGAATTTCTGCAGAGGTTGTTGCTGAATGTCCTCCTGGAATTTCAATTTTACTCCCAGGGGAATTGATAACAGAAGAACATTTGCCATATTTGAATGATTATGAAACTTTAGAAGTTGTAAAGTAATATCTTTGAATAAAAGTGTTAAATAATTTTAGAATTGTATACGAGAATAAAAATTGGCACGTAGAAAATACCAAAATAAGACAGTTCATTTTATAATTACTTTTTTGCTCATGGCTACAGGGGTTTATTATTTTGGCTTGAGTTATGTTCCTAAAAAACTTTATGAAACTCAAATAATGAAACCTAATCAAGTTGAAGCATATTACCAGAATGAGTGGTGTACTCCGGATTTTGGCAGAAAAGAAGTTATATTGTGGGATATGACAAGAGTTGATTGTATGACAAAAGACTATGCAATAGAATTTGATTTTGCTAAAAAATGGGCGGAATCAATAGGGCAAGCACTTTATTATTCAAAACTTACCGGCAAAGCTCCTGCCGTTGTTTTGATTTTAACCAATCCAACAGACTATAGATACGTAAAACGCATAGAGCGTTTGGATAATGGGATAAAATTGTTTTTGATAAAAGCGTACTAAATAAAATAAGAATTTTAATAAAAATGCTCACTTTGAAAAAAAGTGAGCGTTTTATAAAATCAATAATTACATTTACTAAATTCTATCAAATCCGGTATATTTTCTTAAAACTTCCGGAATAATAATTGTTCCGTCTTCTTGTTGGAAGTTTTCTACAATTGCGGCAAATGTTCTGCCAACTGCCAAGCCAGAACCGTTGATTGTGTGGACAAATCTAATTTGTCCGTCTTTTGTTCTATATCTTGTGTTGCTTCTTCTTGCTTGGAAATCTCCGTAATTAGAACAGCTTGAAATTTCTTTGTAAGTATTATAAGAAGGCAACCAAACTTCTAAGTCAAAACATTTATTTGCACTAAATCCGATATCAGCAGAACATAGAGCTACTCTTCTGTATGGCAAACCTAGTTTTTCCAAACAAATTTCAGCGTCGCGAGTTAATTTTTCGTGTTCTTCTGGGCTTGATTCCGGAGTTGTTAATTTAACCATTTCTACTTTATTGAATTGGTGAACTCTGATTAAACCTCTTGTATCTTTTCCTGCAGAACCGGCTTCACGTCTAAAGCAAGGAGTATAAGCCGTCATATATTTAGGCAAATCGTCTTCTGATAAAATTTCACCGGAATATATATTTGTAACAGGAACTTCTGCAGTAGGAATTAAGTACAAATCTTCGTCTACACATTTGTACATATCTTCTGCAAACTTAGGTAATTGACCTGTACCTGTCATAGTTGCAGCATTTGCCATAAATGGAGGCAAAATTTCTTCATATCCGTGTTCTTCTGTATGCAAATCTAAGAAAAATTGGATAATTGCACGTTCTAATCTCGCACCTTTTCCTCTATATAATGTAAATCTTGATTGAGAAATTTTTACACCACGTTCAAAATCAACAAGATTTTTTTCTTCGCAAATATCCCAGTGAGCTTTTGGTTCAAAATTAAACTTAGTAGGCTCACCCCAAAATTTAACAGGAACATTATCATCTTCAGATACACCAATTGGTGTTGACTCATCCGGAGTGTTAGGAGTTCTAAGTAGCATATCTCTTTGAATTGAATCAAGTTCAACTTGTTTTTCTTCCAAAGCTTTTACTTCGTCACCTAATTTACGTACTTCTTCTTGAATAGCATCTGTATTTTCGCCATTCTTTTTCATCATACCGATTTTTTGTGATTCAGATTTTCTTTTAGCTCTAAGTTCATCTGCTTGAGCTTGAACTTTTCTTCTGTCTGCATCAATTGCAATGATTGTATCAATTGATAATTCAGGATTTCTTCTTTTCAAAAGTTCATTAATCTTTTCAGGATTTTCTCTAATCAATTTGATGTCTAACATAATATTCCCTCTTATTTTTCTTAAAATCTATACGTTTAGTTTATCACAAATAGATTTTTGCAATCAATAGATATAAATAACTTTCCCTCGCCCCTTGAGGGAGAGGGTAGAATTTCAAGTTGAGCTGTGCGAAACTTAGAAATTCGGGTGAGGGGGTGAATATATTTAGTACATATTCAATGTATTTATAAAAAGACTAATGTATCTCTTTTATTGCTTTGTGCAAAAATTTAGGTAAATCAGAGGCTAAAACAGAATACTCACTTAATTCTTCAGATGCGATTTCACCAGTTCTGGAGTGCAAATATACTCCAAGCTTAGCGGCTTCAAACAAATCCATTTTTTGAGCAAGAAGTCCTGCAATTATTCCAGCTAAAACATCGCCGGAACCGGCTTTTGCGAGCGCAGAATTACCGTGTTGGTTTACGAAGATTTTTTCTTCTTCACAAATAATTGTTCTGTGAGTTTTCAAAACCGCAACGCAATCATATTTTTTTGATAATTTCCTAGCTGCACCTTCTAAATCAGAAAGTATATCTTCTAGTTTACATCCTAAAAGTCTTGCTGCTTCTAAGGGATGTGGCGTTATAATTAACTTTTGCGGTAATTTAATATTAGTTTTAGCTAATATATTTAAACCATCTGCGTCAATTACAATAGGAATAGTTTCTTTTTGTAACTGCTTAATTGTGTCCTTGAAAAGCTTTCTAGAGCCTGCTTGCAAACCTAATCCGCAGCCTAGTAAAATTGTTGAGTATTGCTTAATATTTCTTAATCCTTCACTTCTTGAAAGATAAACTGCTTCCGGCAAAAGTGTAGAAACGGAGCGGATAATTTCTTTTTCGGTTGCGAGAGCTGCAAATCCTCCTCCGACTTTCAAGATTGATACAGTCGAAAGATAAGCCGCGCCAATATAATTTTTCGAGCCTGCAAAGTTGAGAACTTTTCCAAAAGTTCCTTTATTTGAATTTTGCTCACGCGTCGGCATTTTGTATTTGCTCATAAAACCTCAAATATTAACATTTGTAAATATGAATTTATTTTAGCTCAAATTCAGGTATGGCGCAAGTAGTAGTAGTAGTAGTAGTAGTAGTAGTAGTAGTAATTCACGCGCAATTTTAAAAATTCATATGTTTTATTAAAAATAGAAGATTTTTGAAAGGCAGGTGCGTATGAAAGTAGATAAGATTATTTCTTCAGCTATAAAAGATGTAGCAAGTAATAGTAGTAAAAAGTCCGCAAGTATAGTTGAAAATTCAATCCGGGAATTTAATGACAGAGCCGGTGATATTAGCGGAAGATGCAAAGTGTTGTGCGATAAAGCAGAAGACATTACAGCACAAGAGCTGGCTGGCATTAAAGATTATTTACGTAAAAAAATGACTGAGAGAAATTTTGCTCAAAGCACTATTGATTATATTCTTTCCTATACAAATAAATACAGCTGGAGGGCTGCTATAGCTATGGTAGAGGATGAATATGCGCATACCAGCGATATCAGGTGGGCAATTGGTTATACAACGAAAAATAATGCTGCTCTGATGGAAGATGCTGCTAAAAAGAAAAACTATAGAGCATTTTATAGTATAGGTTCTTCCCGCTCAGGAGGAATTACAGATAAATCTCAAATTAAAGACATGCGAGAAGAAGTAATTAAAAACGAGAGAGTTTATAAACCCCAAAAAGTTAACACGCCTGTTGTATCTGATGTAGTTTTTAACACTCAAAGGCAAGAAGTTTTGAATATAATGAAACAAAATGGGGCAAATGACTACACAATAAAATATATTGAAAATCAGCTTAACATTGAAAACATTGAAGTTGCAAAAATACTGGCTGAAGATATTAATGCTGCAGATATGGTCAGGGATCATAACGGATATATGCGCTGGGTAGTCGGATATACAAATGCCGAGAATGCAGAACTGATGCTCAGAGCAGCATTACATAAACAGTATGATTCTGTTTATGCAATACAAGGAGGGAGAATCAGAAAACTGGATACTCTTGACGCCATACAGGCTTTTCGTCAAAGAATTGCAAAAGGTTTAAGCGCTAATAATTCAAAGGAAAATATCAATAATGTCGGAAGCTTTGCGCGTTCTGATGAGTATTCTGATTTTATGAAAATAATGCTTGAGGATGAGGCTGTAAGCTTTGATTTTATTGCAAAAGTAACATCATATTTAAATCAATCCAATAAAGAGGCTCTTAAAAAGGCTTTTATTAATAGAGATTTTGCAGAAATGGAAAGAATATGCGGTGTAAAATTCAATCCATCTGATGTAGATGTTGTTAAAGAAAAAATAAAAAATGAGTACAATACCACCTCTCAATCCGGAAAAATTACCAGAGCTGATTTTGTAAGGTATATGGATAATAAATTAAAATCAGTTGATAAATTGAATGTTTCTGCACTCAAGGATTCGGAAATCCGAAACCTTGCAAAACTATTTGGCACAGCAGAAGAGCAAATTATGAACATGGACAAAAAAGAGTACAGACGTTTGTGTATAAAAACGCATCCGGACAGAAATCCGAATGATAATTTGTCGACTCAAATATTTAGAATTTTAAATAGAATTTATAATGGTTGAAGGAGTGAATATGATTAATCCTAAAATTGAAATTATTGGGCCTGCAAACAATAACAATAGAACAGAATATCTTATTAAAGGTAAAAAAGTCAGCGTTGGAAATCAGGATAGATACGCATTTGAAACAACAGCAAATAAGTATCTTAATGCTTCTGATAAATACAATAAATATAAAGCTAATCACTCACTCGGCACTGCATTAATCGGACTTACGAACTTGTTATTAATCTGCGGAATTACTTTTGGCGGAGTTAAAGGGGCAAATATTTTGGTGAAAAAATACAAGCCTGATTTATCTAAAACATTGAAAACTGCTGCTGCTATATTGGGCGGTATGGTTGGATTTATTGCAAGCGGGCAAATAACTAAATATACTGGAGTTCCGGGACGTAGGGATATTAAAGAGGCTGAAAAGCAGCTAAACACTTTGGATGTGTATTTTGTTTAAAGAATTCTTACATTCCAATCTGTCTTATTATCTCATACGCAACAATTGCAACCGAGTTGGAAAGATTCAAACTTCTTTGTCCTTCCATCATTGGAATTGTAATCGCACTTTCTTGTGTTACATATTCTTGCGGAAGTCCTCTTGATTCCGGACCAAAGACAATAAAATCACCTTCTTGGAATTTATAATCAGTGTATTTCCTTTTTGATTTTGTTGTTAAGTAAAAGAATCTACTGTTAGGAAATTCCTTATACAATTCTTCCATAGATTCAATTCTGTGTAAATCGACACTTGACCAATAATCCATGCCGGCTCTTTTTGTGTACTTATCTGTAAGTGCAAACCCCAGTTTGCCCACAAGATAAAGTGAAGCACCGGTGCAAGCGCATAGTCGTGCAATATTTCCTGTGTTTTGTGGAATTTCAGGTTCGTATAAAACTATGTTTATTTTAGCCATGTGATAGAAGTCCTTTATTATAATTTGAAAGATGCCCTTTGCGGGCTAGCCCCCACCAGAATTTCTCAATTTCGAGCGTAGCTCTTAATTGGAAATTCTACCCTCCCCTGTGGAGAGGGTGCCTACTACTTTTTGTCTTCAAACAAATATTTAGCTTCGATTACAACCGGCAAGCCTCTTACTACGCAAAATATGATAGCGAAAACTGCTGCCCAGAAGCCGATAGCCCAAATGATTTCTCTATGAGGACATACAGGAATTTTTGCAGCAATGATAAGAATAAATGCCAAAACTTTTGCTACAGCATAGCTTATTCTCATAAATTTAGAGCCAGTTATAAATTTGCAAATCGGATTTACTTGCATACCAAAAGGAGTTAAACCGTGTTCCATCGCAGCGCTTCTTATTGTGTCTGTAATAAAACCTCTTGTGATTGCAATAAGCGGAAACAAAATGTTTAACCATCCCATTACTGCAAATAAAATCCAGTAAGTGTTTTCAACAATTCTGTCTCCCATAATATCTAATAATGCACCGAACTTTGATTCCTCGTGGAATTTTCTTGCAACATAACCATCTACTCCATCTAAAGCGAATGCAATAATTGTTAAAGCCAATGCCCATACGTATGCTGCTGTATTACCTTGGAATGCGTATATTAGATATACCGCTGCAAACATTACGAAAATTCTAAAAATTGAAATAAAATTTGCCATTAAAAATCCTTCCTAAACTTTCATTCTTGAAAGTGCAAAATCTTTCTTGTTAAGGTCTTCTACTTTTGAACCTAGCATTATTTTTTCAGCTTCCTCAAGAACGCTAACAACTGCGTATCCGTTAGCACCGTCAGAACGAGCCTTTTGACCGGATGCACAACAATTTACGAAGTGTTGACAAGCTAATTTTAAAGGTTCAATTTCAAGATAATCAAGTGCAAAATTCTGTGTATTTGCAGGCTTAAAGTTGTCATAAACTTTTAACTTATCTGTAGGTGCTGTGTCATCAAATATTGCAGTAGCTTTTGTTCCTCTAACAAGAAGAGTTACGTGTTTTTGAGGTGTAATCCAGCTATCTGAAATGTGAGCAATCATTCCGCCTTCAAACTCAATACCAATGTGTGTAATATCCATAATATTATTTCTATCAGAAGAACAACCGATTGCAGAAATAATTTTAACTGGGCTTTTGCCTGTAACGTAAGCAATCATTGAAACATCGTGCGGAGCCAAATCCCACATAACACTTCTATCGTTCTTATGGTAATTAACATTAAGTCTGTCGCTTTGTGCGTAAACCAATTCGCCCAAAACTCCATCTTCAATAAGCATTTTAAGTCTGTTTACCGCAGGATGATAAAGAAGAAGGTGATCAACCATTAAGACGAGTCCTTTTTCTTCAGCAAGTTCTGTTAAAACTTTAGCCTCTTCTGCAACGGTAGAAATTGGTTTTTCTACGTATACATTTTTGCCGGCTTCAAGCATTGCTTTAACTATCTTGAAGTGCGTGTGGCTAGGTGTTACAACAGCAACTCCGGTAATTTCTTTATTATTAATAATATCATTAAAATCTTTGGTTACTTTCACTCCAGGAAATTGTTCCTGAACTGCTTTTAGTGAATCGTCATCTAAATCACAAACCATTTCAAGAGCATTAAGGTTGTAAAAATTACGGACAATATTTTTGCCCCACATCCCCATGCCTATAACTGCTATTTTTTGTTCTTTCATACTTTTCTCCCTTGATTAAAATTATAGTACAAGCCAATTTTTACGTAAAGGGGCATTGATAAATTAAAAATTAAAAATGAAAAGTTATATTTTGAACGATTGCAAAGTTGTCATTCAATTATAAATTACCAACATGTCGAATAGCAGAACAACCTTAATCGGAGTTAAATATATGTATATTAAATCTTTTTCATACTTCCAGCTATTCTTAATTCCAAGAGCCGATTAGGCTCTTTTTTTTGGTACTACGTACGTAGATATAACTGTCGGCTGCTTGGTAAAAACTACAAAATTGTATTGAACTTACAAGCTTCGCCTCATTGGTGAAACTACAAGCTTGGCGTATTCCCTCTCCTAGCAGGAGAGGGTTAGGGTGAGGTAGAGTGCTATGCATGTAGACTCGGTCTTGCCTTTTTGCTTACTATTAGTAGATTTTATTTCGAGGCGGAGTTAGTAATTTCAATATAATTGTGTCGTTTTTACCAAGCAGCCGACAATGTATAATAAGTCTTTTTGCCTACTTTTGTTTAGTAGATTTCACTTTGAGGCGGAGTTTGTAGTCATTATATTATTTTGTAGATTATATTAAGGAGCCGATATTAGTATTCTTTTCTTTTTGCTTACTATTAGTAGATTTTATTTCGAGGCGGAGTTAGTAATTTCAATATAATTGTGTCGTTTTTACCAAGCAGCCGACAATGTATAATAAGTCTTTTTGCCTACTTTTGTTTAGTAGATTTCACTTTGAGGCGGAGTTTGTAGTCATTATATTATTTTGTAGATTATATTAAGGAGCCGATATTAGTATTCTTTTCTTTTTGCTTACTATTAGTAGATTTTATTTCGAGGCGGAGTTAGTAATTT